>Ga0209452_1000022_pt1 | contig 171502 bp, 154 predicted proteins | sample WorMetimpBELIZE1_FD_187388 | JGI IMG/M metagenome (GOLD analysis project Ga0209452, IMG submission 187388) | Marine gutless worms symbiont microbial communities from Max Planck institute for Marine Microbiology, Germany - Olavius imperfectus... | ecosystem: Host-associated > Annelida >... | reverse complement strand
CTATCAGCTATCAGCTATCAGCTATCAGCTATCAGCTATCAGCTATCAGCTATCAGCTATCAGCTATCAGCTATCAGCTATCAGCTATCAGCTATCAGCTATCAGCTATCAGCTATCAGCTATCAGGAAAACCCTATTACGTAAATTTGTAATATCAACAAGCAAAATAAAGATAAGTGTTTTAATTTTTTGTGGTAAACGCCGAGCTTGCTCGCGTGAAAAGCATGTTTTTTTAATTTCACTTTCTATAACCAACAAAAACATCATTTTAATAAAAGGTAGCTACATTTCAAAAATGTAATATTAAGCTTTAACTAGCTTTGTTACTAATCACCTCCATTTAAATTACTTAGCAGAAAATAATAATTAAAAAGCTTTTACCTGCGCTAATTAATTAGAGACCATAGTTAAAAATAAAAATGGAGCGCTTAAAGTGAGGAATACTAATCAATGACTAAATTTGACTTCCCCGTGGGTTTTACTTTTGCAACTTTGGTTTGTGTATGCTTTTCAGCTGGTTTTATAGTTGGCTCAAGCTCAATAGGTTCTGCTATTAGCGCTATAGCAATATCAATGCTCTCAAGCTATATATTTTTCTTTTTAACAATTACTTTAAAGGAACGCTCTGAGAGGAAAAAAATTAAACGTATCAGTAACCCACTCATTACCCAGATCGTAGATACTTTAGAGGCAGGAATCCATAATTCAGTCTTATTGCCAAATCAATCTATCAGACCAATACCGAATAGTAATACTTTATCTCCGGAGCATTTAGAACGCTACCTCGTAGATAGCATTCTAAATGCTCATATTAGCGGGCCTAGAACCCACTACCCTAGGAACAAAATTTCGGCCGAAATAGAAACCAACAGTGATGCGCTAATATTCAATACAACTTCTCCTATAAAAATTATGTTAGGAGATCTTAAGCCTTACCTATACTTGCTAGATATAAACCTAGTAAAACTAATTTATGAAATTGAACATTCAAATTATATGAGATTTTGCGGAGACAACTTGGAACACTGTGGAAAGTTTACTTTTAATAAAGAAGACTTTATTGAGTTCTTTATACTTGTAAAAAAGTTAGAAAGCTCTATTAGCTAAATCCGATGTTTAAATTAAACATCGGTTTTTATTTTACTGACAGCTGACAGCTGACAGCTAAAAACTGCCGGCTTGTCTTCATCACTTTCCTATCGCTTCTTTGGCAAATAGGTGTTTTATTGGGCCTAGGTTATCAACAAGTGACAGCCCTACTCCACGAATCAGTTTTTTAACCGGATTTGCCCCTTCAAATAACTCTTTAAGCCCTTGCATCATGGCTATGTGCTTTTGCGCGTCAAGCTTGCGGGTGCGCTCGTAATCGCGAAGTGTACGGGTGCTTGCAAACTCTTTATTATCACTTGTGAGTAACTCAATTAAATACGCGGCGTCTTTTAGGCCTAGGTTCATACCCAATCCTGCAAGGGGGTGAATGGTGTGTGCAGCATCGCCTATTAACACCACTTTGCCACTTACCCATTGCTGAGCGTAGCGCATTTTAAGTGGAAATGCTGCGCGCTTACTTTGCACTTCACACAGCCCGCACTGACCGTCTATGGCTGCCATTACGGCTTTATTAAAAGTAGTGTCGTCCATTGCTAGCAACTCATCGCAATGATTAGGGCTGGTAGACCACACAATAGAATGGGTGCGGTCATCGCTCAGTGGTAAAAACGCCAGTGGCCCAGTTGGTAAAAACACTTGGCGCGCAGTGTTTGCATGTCCCTCTTTGGTTTTAACCGTAGCAACAAGTGCATGGTGGTCGTAATCTTTAAAGCTGAGCGCCATATTAAATTGTTTACGAATAGCCGAATTTGCACCATCCGCCGCCACCAGCAGCTTAGCAATTATAGGCTCACCGCTTTTTAGGGTTATAAATACGTCGGACTCAGTTTGGTGTATTTGCTGATACTGCGTATCAAACATGAGTGTGGCAGCTGGCTGTTGCTCTAGCTCTTTTATAAGTGCAAAACGAATAATATCGTTCTCTACTATATGACCTAAATGTTCAAGCCCAAGTTGCTCATTATTAAAGGCTATTTTACCAAAACTGTCGGCGTCACGTACATCCATATGTGTATAGGCACACGCTCGCTCTGCCATTATGTGTGGCCACACGTTTAATTGCTCAAACAAAGTTTGGCTTGCAATACTGAGCGCACTTACGCGTAATCCGTACTCATCACTTGGCGGTAATTGCTTTGGCGCGGCATCTAGCACCACAACAGTAACATTGGCTTTAGCCAGCCCTAACGCGAGGGTTAAGCCTACACAGCCACCACCTACTATACAAACCTGTGCTTGTTTCATAAACGTGTACCTTGTTTAACTTGACCCATTAGCTGCTTTGCCAATGGAGCCTTTAATGCGGGAAATAAATCCATTGAGAAAAGCCCAATGCTGCGTCCAAGTGCTAACACGCGTGACGAGTTTGAAAAAAGCCTAACTAGTGCATCAGTTAATGTCATTACGGTTTTTATATCGCTACTGCGCTTATGTGAATACTCTCGGTTAAACGCATAACTACCCAGCTCGTTTTTGCTTGATGCAATTAACTGGCTGAGTACTTGTACATCACGCAGACCTAGATTAAATCCCTGCCCGGCGATAGGATGAATAGCATGCGCGGCGTTGCCAATTACTACCGTGCGATGCGCCGTTAATGATTCTGCTTGGCCATAAACTAGCGGATAGCTTGCCCGTGCGCCTACCTTGGTGAATTGGCCTGCGCGGTAACCAAACGCACTTTGCAGCGCATTTAAAAACTCATTATCGTTTAGCGCAATGCATTGCTCAACTCGCTGTTTTGCCATACACCATACTAGTGAGTAACGATTATTACTCATTGGCAAAAGCGCTATAGGGCCGTGCTCAGTAAAGCGCTCGTATGCATGATTGTTATGCCCACCAGCGACTTCAACATTAGCAATTATAGCGCCTTGCTCATAAGGCTGAGTATAAAAACCTAAACCAAGCAACTTGCGGGTTGGTGATTGTGCGCCATCGGCAATAACCAGTAGCTTAGCACTGAGTTGCTCGCCGCTTTGTAAAGTAAGCTCGTTACTGTTTAGGCTTTGCTTAATAGCGCTTACGCTATCGGGGCAATAAACTGCAATATTCGTTTGTGCTAAGCGCTGGTAAAGCGCACGGCCAAATGGGTTTACCTCAACTACGTAGCCTAATGAAGGTTTAGCAAACGCATCGCAATTAATATGTGTTTTACCAAAGTGTCCGCGATCTGACACGCTGACTTTTTTTATTGCGGCGCTATACGACGCGTTTGTTTCAAATAGATTTAGCTGCTGTAAATACTCAACCGATTGCTGTGCAAGGGCTATGCTTCTGTCGTCAAAGCTTGGGTGGTAATCGCCCGTTACTTGGTTTGCTTCTACTACCGCAATAGTCAGTGATGGATTTGTTTTAGCAATACTTAGCGCGCAACTTGCGCCGGCAAGCCCGCCACCAATAACGATGACATCAAACTGCTTCGCCACTTTACTCTCCCACGCTTATGCGTTTTTTGCACTTTGCATAAGTGCTTCTATATCGTGTATGGTTTTTGGCACGCTTAAGGTAAGGTTTTCATGCCCTGATTCAGTAATGAGTAAATTATCTTCAATACGAATACCAATGCCTTTATATTGCTGCGGTGCGTTTGAATCTTCGCTGATGTAAAGCCCTGGCTCTATGGTTAAAACCATACCAGGCTCAAATGCACGCTCAACGTTATTTTGTTTGTAATCACCTACATCATGAACATCAAGGCCTAACCAGTGGCCAAGGCCATGCATGTAGTATTCTTTACAAGCACCTTTTGCCATTAGCTCGTCAAAATCACCGCTTAAAATACCTAAATCAAGTAACCCTTGAGTCATCACTGCCATTGCACGCTTATTGGCGTGCGACATAAACCCACCGGGTTTAACTTCTTCAAAAGCAACTTCTTGTGCTTTAAGTACAATATTATAAAGCGCGGCTTGAGGGTCGCTAAACTTACCATTTACCGGGAAAGTACGCGTTATATCGGCAGCGTATCCTTGTAGCTCACAACCGGAGTCAATTAACACTAAGTCGCCATCTTTTAGCACATCGCTATTTTGCGTGTAATGCAAAATATTAGCGTTATCGCCACTGCCAACAATGGTGCCGTACGCTGGGTGGCGGGCACCGTGCATTGCATAATGATGATGCAGCTCTGCCTCTAACTGAAATTCAGTTGCACCCGGGTGTGAGTAACGCATAGCTCGCATATGGCCGCGGGCACTTAGCTCGCAACCTTCACGCATGATGTTTACTTCGCTTGGCGATTTAAATAAACGCATTTCATGGATTAGGCCTCGCACATCTTTTAAAGTGCTCGGTGCTTGATAGCCTTTTTTAGTGCCGCTACGCAGTGTGTTTAATAAGGAAAATACTTTGGTATCAAAACTTGGGTAAGCACCTTGTGCATAAAATAAAATCTGCTGACCGTTAACCAAATCTAATAATTGTTCACTTAGCTCACTTAATGCGTAAGTTTCGTCGAATAAGTACTCATTTTTAGCTTTTTCAAAGCCAATTCTGCGGCCGTGCCAGATTTCGGCCAATTTATCTTTATCAAGACAAAATAACGTACTTGGCGTGTCACTGTTGTTGCAAAGCACTAAAACGGCGTCGGGCTCGTTAAAACCAGTTAAGTAAAAAAAGTCGCTGTCTTGTCTAAATGCATATTCGGTATCGCGGCTACGCGTTACTTCGCTGGCCGCTGGAATAATGGCTACACTGTTTGCATCCATTTTTGCAAGTAAACGCTCACGACGTGCTTTAAATTCTGACTTTTGTATTTCAACCATGCTTTAACAACCCGTTTTTATTTAGATTAGTGTAGTGTTTTTTTAGGTGCTTTTTCCTTGCCTAGTTCGGCAAAACAAAGCAGTGCTGATACACGTACATATTCAATCACCTCATGAAGGGCTTGGCTGTCTTCTTCGGTTTCGTCAAACATGGTATCTAGGCGGGTGATTTCACTAAAGTCGCTAATAACTTCTTTTACATCAGCCGATAGCGCACCGTAATCTTTTTGCTTTAAACCAAAACCAAGCATAAAACCTGTAACCCATGATACGAGGCCATTTGCTTGATCGATGAGTGTTTCATCATCACTTGGTAAAAATAAATCAAACGCAAACGCTTCATCATTAAAGCTTGCTACTACCTGCTTATAAATGGTGCCAAAAAACTGCTTTAGATCGTTGCTAAACGCTTGACCATCATTAAATACATCGCTTAACAAGCCTAAGTATTCTTTGTCATCAATGCTCAACCCGCAGGCAAGTAATCCACTAATTACGCCATGGGCTTCTGCTGGTGAGACAAATATTTCGTTTTTTTCTAAAAGTAACTGGGCTTTTTGGTAGTCTGGTAAGTCGCTCATATTTATATCTTCGCTTTGCAAGTTATGGCAATGCTACCACTCGATAAAAAGCAACTCCAATTAATTGTATGATCCTGCTCAAAAAGTACCACGATAAGTAAATAGTGGGTTACCAGCGGGCAAAAACTGCTCGAACAGTTCAAATTTTTGCGTTTAGGGTTTGATGAATTGATTATGTCTTATATACTGAACTTGTTCCCTGGGGTGTCGGAGTTTGGTTAAGTCCCTGAGCCGATAAATTTTATACCAGGATTTCTGTTCGTCTACTATTGTGCAAGCTCGGCATGTACCGAGAAGCCTACGGTAGACCGCAGCTTTCCGCCCTGAAACCTTCTGGTTTCAGGACTGACGCCGAACACCACACGCTTGGGGAACACCTTTCTTGTTTTGCATTTTTTGCTACCTCCCTTTTTTAAATACCCTTTATTACCTTATAAATTTTTAGCAAAAAAAAGCTGCAATTGATATTAATCAACTACAGCTTAGTCCTAGAACACATTTCGTTATTTATCTAAACCAGCTTTGAAAGCGCTCCATCAGCATATAGTTTACTGGCACTAATATAAGTGTAATTAGCGTTGCAAACACAATACCAAAGCCAAGGCTTACTGCCATTGGAATTAAGAACTGTGCTTGTGTGGCTTTTTCAAATAATAGCGGCATTAAACCAATAAAGGTGGTTAAACTTGTGAGCATTACGGGGCGAAAACGTGCGGCCCCTGCAAGTTTAACCGCATCAATAATCTTGCCGCCTTCGCTACGTTTTTTATTAATAAAGTCGACCAATACAAGTGAGTCGTTAACCACTACACCTATGAGCGCCAACATACCCAGCAAGCTCATAATGGTTAAATCCATACCCATGATCCAATGTCCTACTACGGCACCTATCATGCCAAACGGTATAACGCTCATAACAACAATAGGTTGCATGTACGATTTAAGCGGTATCGCTAATAGTGAATAGATAATAAAAAATACAAATAACAATGCCCAAGCGAGTGAGCCAAACGATTCTCTTTGCTCTTTAGCTTCGCCTTCTAGCGTGTAATCAACACCTGGGTATTGCTGCATTAACTCATCTAAATACTCACTTAAATCGGCTTGCAGCGCGGTCATGTTGGTATTGCTTTTTTCTATGTCGGCGGTCACGTTAAGTGTGCGATAACGATCGATGCGGTTAATAGTTGACGGGCTCTGCCCTGCAATTAATGTCGCCACATGCGACAGCGGCACCGAGCCACCGGAAGGCGTTGTGATCAATATATTTTGTAAGTCAGCTACAGAGCGACGCTCCTCAATGGGTAGGCGTACCATAACACGTACATCGTCACGTCCGCGTTGAATACGCTGTACTTGCGAGCCAAAAAACGAGTTGCGAACTTGGTTTGCGACATCCACTCGGTTTAAACCCAAAGCATAGCCTTGCTCGGTAAGCTCTATTTGCAGCTCTTCTTTACCATCAGACATGCTATCGGCTATATCAAACACGGTTGGGTAAGTGCTTAAACGTGTTTTTACGCTTTCGGCAATTTTTTGTAGGGTATCTAGTGAAGTACCGCTTAATTGCACGTCTATTGGGTCAGAGCTACGCCCTATTTCGGCTCTAAAGGTTAAGCTTTCAGCCCCTGGAATAACGCCAATTAAGTCACGCCATTCACTGACCAGCTCGCGAGAGCCAATATCTGAATCACGACTTTCGGCGGGCGTTATTTCAAAACGCACGCTGCCAGAGTTAGACACGCCGCCGCGCCCACCTGTAGAGGCGAGTATATTTAATATTACGCTTTCATTGGTGTTTTCATCACGGTATTTATCTTGTAATAGCTGTGCTTTTTGCGACATATCCATTACATACTTGTTAGTTACTTCAAACGGCGTACCTGTTGGTAGGGTTAATGTTACCCGTACGGTTTCACTAGGAATACGCGGGAAAAATACAAACTTTGTCCATCCACTGGTTATTAACGTTAAAATTATAAAAAACACACCAATAAACAAGCTTATTGTCGATAATTTATAGCGTAATGCTTTTGTTAAAACTGGTTGGTAGTACTTTAAAATGGCACTTTCGAATCCGTCTGCAAATCGCTGCTGAATTACTTCAAGTTTGGATGATTTTGCTTTTTGGTTACGAAGCTTTATGTACTTTAAATGCGCTGGTAACACAAATTTAGATTCAATGAGTGAAAACAATAATACCGGAATAACCACCACCGGAATTTGCGCAAACAAAGCACCACGTGCTCCTTCTATAAACGCTAGAGGTAAAAAGGCTGCAACGGTTGTAAGTACCCCAAAGGTAACCGGTGTTGCAACTTCTTGCGTGCCTAAAATGGCAGCTTGTTCGCCCGACTCTGCGGTTTTTAAATGAGTATAAACATTTTCCCCTGTTACTATGGCGTCATCCACTACAATACCGAGTACTAAAATAAAGCCGAATAAACTCATTATGTTAAGAGTTACGCCAAAAATAGGCATTGCAATAAAAGCGCCCATAAACGAAACCGGAATACCAATAAATACCCAAAAGGCAATGGCTGGGCGTAAAAACAAGGTAAGCAGGGCTAATACTAAAATCCCCCCCTGAAGGGCGCTACTGGTTAGCGTGGCAATACGACTTTTTACTACTTGAGAGTCATCATCCCAATAACTTAACGCGAACCCTTGCGGTAGTAAGTTTTGTTGTTTTTCAATGTAATTTTTAACATCATCTGCTACATCTATCGCACTTTGCGGCCCAATACGGTATACATCTATAAAAGCGGCTTGTTTACCATTAAAACGGGTACGTACCGGGGTTTCTTCAAAGTCATCATTAATACTGGCTATATCACCTAGACGTATTACTGTACCGTCACTTTGGTTTTTAACCACAATATTTGCAAACTCATCTTTACGATAAGCTTGCCCTTTTGAGCTGATAAGTACATCACCCCCTTCAGTTTTTAAGTTACCAGCGGAGATATCTGAGCTCGACTTTGCAACAGCAGTAGAAATTTGCGCAAGCGTTAAATTGTATTGACGCAGTGTATCTTGACTTACTTCTATAGCGAGCTCATAGTCGCGCACACCACTTAGCTCTACTTGTGTAACATTAGGAAGGCGTAAAATATCGTCGCGTACTTGCTCGGCATACTCTAACGTTTCTTTTTCACCGTAATCACTCGATACGGTAACGGCTATTACTTCGCGTTTTCGCTCAGCAAGCGCTACTATGGGCTTTTCAGCATCGCCCGGAAAGGTATTTATTGCATCTACACGGCTTTTTATATCGGCTAATAACTCGCGTGGGTCGTAGCCACTTTCAACTTCTATAGACACCGATGCAGAGCCCTCAGATGAACGGCTAGATATTTGCTCTATTCCCTCAAGGTCTTGCACAGCTTCTTCTATTCGAATGGTCACCCCTTGCTCTACATCTTCAGGTGTTGCACCACGTAAAGTAACACTGACACTAATACGGTCTGTTTCAAAAGACGGAAATACTTCTAACGGTATTTGAGTCGATAAACTAAATAAACCCGATAACAGTAAAGTGACGAGTAATAAGTTTGCCGCTACGTGGTTTTTTGTAAACCAAGCGATCATGGCTTATCTCCTTGTGCGGCACGGCGTTTTTGTATTAACTCTTCAACGCTAATTCCTAGCTCTTGCGCTTTTTTCTTAAGCTGCTCACGCGATGGGCGCTTACCTTTGCCTACCCCATTAGGGCCTTTTGCTTGCATATTTTGCGTATCGGTTTCGCCTAAAATACTCACAGCAGTACCTGAGCTTACTTGCCCAAGCGGTGTAATGACTAGCTTATCGCCTGCATTAAGGCCTGTTTTAACCATAGCTTGAGTGGCATTTTGCCATGCAAGCGTAATGCTTTTACGCTTTAACAGCCCCTCTTCAACCACATACACGTAACTGCCTTGGTAAATAGTACTATTAGGGATTATTAACGCATCTGGCACTGTTTTACCGCTAATTTGCGCAGTGATGTATTGACCAATTTTAATGGGATATTGGTTATTTGCTGTGGCTTTGTATGGGTCATTTATTTGCGCAACAATATACAATTGCTGAGCACCTTCATCGATGGCGCCTTCAGTGCGTATTATTTGCCCCTGCCATGTTTGCTCGCCCACTAAGTCAGACTTAAATTTAACAAGTGAGCCTGTTTGGTTTTTACTGCCATCTCTGTATTGCTCTGGCAAGTTAATATACGACAGGTCTTTATTTTTAATTGGTAGGCGTACTTCTACGCTGTCTATGGCATATATAGTTGCAAGTTCAGTATTGTCACTCACCACTTGGCCAAGGTCTACATTACGACTAAGCACACGCCCAGCGTAAGGCGCAGTAATTTTGGTACGCTCTAAATCAAGCTGTGCTTTTTCAAGTGCAGCTTGCGCAGAAAGCACCTGAGCTTGTGCAGCCGCTAATTGGGGTTCGCGAAGTACTAAACTACTTGCTTGCGATGAGCCCCCTAAACGCTTCCAATCGGTAATTGCTTGTTGGCCTCGTGCTTTTTCTTCTAATAAGCTTTGCTCAGCAGTTAATAGTGCTGCTTGCGCCGATTTAACCTCTGCTTGATGATCCCTATCATCTAGTTGCAGCAATACATCCCCTTTTTCAAAAAAACCGCCCTCTCTAAAGTCATCACTCACTTTATTAATTTGCCCAGATGCTTGAGCAACTAACAAACTTTGAGTACGCGGCTTTACCGTGCCATAGCTGTCAATAAAAATAAGGTAATCTTGTGGGTCAATTTTCTGTATAGATACGCTAACTGTTGCTTTAGGCGGTGAGCCAAAACGCTTGGCTTCGGGTGGGTTACCCTTAATAAACATAACAATAGCAATCGTGATCGCCACGACTACGGCTGGAATTAAAAGTTTTGCTGATTTAGTTTTCATCGTTATTGCTCTGAGGTTCGCTTGTTGGGGCGTTAAAATCGCCACCAAGGGCAACGTATAGGTTTATTCGGTTCGCAATTAGCTGGTTTTTTGTTTCAATAAGCGAGCTTTGCGCATCAAAGGAGCGTGACTGGGCATCAAGCACGGTTGTGTAAGTGACCAGGCCACTTTGGTACTGCTCAAACGATAGTTGCTCTGCTGCAAGGGCGTTTTCTTGCGCCTCTAATGTGCTTTTATAACTGACTTGCAAAGATTGCTGTTGAGTAATTGCGTTTTCAACATCGCTGAATGCATCGTACAAGGTATCTAAATATACTTGCTCTTGTTTTTGTGCATTTAAGCGAGCTATTTCTTCATTTGCTTTTAGCTGGCCACCACTAAATATTGGTGCAGAAATATTGCCAAGTAATGACCACGCTAAGCTTGATGGCGAAAATAAATAGCTCACTCTATCGGTGCTATCACTTAAAGATGCTGATAAGTTTAAACTTGGGAAGCGCTGTTTATGTGCATAGGCTAGGCCTGCATCGCTTGCTAATAACTGATACCAACTTGCGCGCAGTTGAGGCTTGCGGGTTATAAGCTCTGAGGGAATACCAGTATTAATTGGCGCAAGAAAAACAGGCAGTTCAACCTCTGCTGTAATATCACCTTTTGGATAGCTGCCTAATAAGCGTTCTAAAGAACGCGATGCGCTTACAAGCGTGGCTTGTTGATTGGCAATACGCGTGCGCTCGTTATTAAGCTCATTACGGGCTAAATATACATCAAGAGCCTCATTAATACCTTGGCGGTAGCCCGACTCAATAATATCTAAGTTTTGCTGTGCGTTTTCTTCTCGGCGTTTATATAAATCGAGTAACTGCTGGGCGGTTACTAAATCAAACCAGCCAGTGACCACATCGGCCACCAATTGCTGCTTAGCTTGCTCAAAACTAGCTTGTTGCGCTAAGTAGTTTAAATTGGCTTGGCGTTTAGCATCAGATAACTTACCCCATACATCGACTTCATAGCTTAGCTCTAAACTCACAGAGCTGGCATTATCATAACTTACCGGTCGATTGTCTTTACTGCGCCTAGTTTGCGCAGATAAATCAAGATCAGGCCAAAGTGCTGAGCCAGATACTATTAATTGCTGCTTTTGTATTTGTACATCGTAGGCACTTTGTAACAAGGCCTGATTATTATTAAGTGCTTTATTAACAAGTTCTTCAATGTATGGATTGTCTAACGTTTGCAGCCATTGTTGATCTACTGCAAGTGTATTTTGTGCTAAACCGTGTTGCCATGTCGCTGCAATGTCGCTGGGTGCTTGCTCGCGCTGCTGATGGTTTAGCGCACCCGCACAGCCGCTCAGCAATACCAAGCTAAGAGCCAATAAAGTTGGCTTAGTTTGCCAAATCATAGTTAACCTAAATTACTGCCATTTATGAATGTAATTCAAGCACTTTGGCAAATTTTGCTCAACTTACTTTACATAACATTACATACGTTGCGATGAATTAACATAATAGTCAGTTATTATAAAATAGGCAGGTAATTTGGAGGGGGTTTATACAAAAAAGCAAATAGCGTGTAATACACTATTTGCTAAACAGGATAAATAATGTTGTTAAACACAAACCTTTAAATTTCTTTAACGAAGCTCATGTATTGCTTCATGTCACCCACAACAGCTTGCGCTAGTAGCTCACTCGTTTTAATTGAGTACGGCTGATTGAAGTGAATGTCCCACAACGCCGATTCGTTGCGCCAATGCTCATACACAACAAGTGTGTCGTCACTATTTTCAATACTATATAAATCAAACACTAAGTTACCCGGCTCTTGGTTTCGGGTTTGCTCTACATGCGTTTCAAAGCGCTCAATGACTTTATTTTTAAAGCTTGGCTTAATTTTAAAAATAAAGAATAAACTAAATACGTCATCTTCAGGATTAACTACTTTAGGGTTGTTTTCGTGAAGGGGAGCGGGTGCTGTATTTTCAAGCAGCATCACCTCAGGCTCTGATTGACTATACTCAGGCAGTACATTTAACAACGTTTGTGTATAATCTTGTGCGCTATGGTAATCTACCGCATTTTGATCTTCAAATCGCTCGTAAGCAAAAAATACTCCTGGGGCATTTTTGTCTTGGTATAAACGCATTTCTAAAAGACCAGGCTCAGCCTTAGCGCCTTGCTTATCTACTTCTAGAAGTGCTTTAAATTGTGCGATGTGCTCGTCTTTAATATCAAACTTAACAATTTGCGTGATCATAATGTGCTCCAGCTTTAAGTTATCTATACCAATACGCGTAATTAAGTGATCTATTTTGCGGATTGGCATTAGCAGGGCTAAAGGTACTCTGCACTTTATTACTTAAATCAATCATATGAGTGAGTAAATGGAGTGAGTAACAACAGTCCCTAACCTTTCGATACGGTAATTATGCGCATGCAAGCAAAGGAGAAAAAGAGAGGATATACCCAATTAATATGGACTGTTTTGTCCATAATGAATTTTAAGTAAAAAAAAGCCCTGCATGTATATGCAGGGCTTTAATATAAATGGTGCCTCGACCCGGAATCGAACCAGGGACACGAGGATTTTCAATCCTCTGCTCTACCAACTGAGCTATCGAGGCACTTAAACAGTGCGATTAAATGTTTAAAACATTTAATTTTAATAAATGGTGCCGACTAACCGAGTCGACGGGTAACTTGAACAGGCTACTTATTACAGTTCCCTTTTCAAATTACTAAAATAAATGGTGCCGACTAACCGAGTCGAACGGTTGACCTACTGATTACAAGTCAGTTGCTCTACCAGCTGAGCTAAGTCGGCACACTAAAGCGTGTGCTAAGGCACGTTCAATTTTAAAGATTGATAACTTAAAGTAAATGGTGCCTCGACCCGGAATCGAACCAGGGACACGAGGATTTTCAATCCTCTGCTCTACCAACTGAGCTATCGAGGCACAAAAACTGTGCAATTAAATATTTAAAACATTTAATTTTAATAAATGGTGCCGACTAACCGAGTCGACGGGTAACTTGAACAGACTACTGATTACAGTTTCTTTTTCAAATTACTAAAATAAATGGTGCCGACTAACCGAGTCGAACGGTTGACCTACTGATTACAAGTCAGTTGCTCTACCAGCTGAGCTAAGTCGGCACACTAAAGTGTGTGCTATGGCACATTCAATTTTAAAGATTGAGAACTTAAATGGTGCCTCGACCCGGAATCGAACCAGGGACACGAGGATTTTCAATCCTCTGCTCTACCAACTGAGCTATCGAGGCACTTTAAAAGTGCTAATTAAAAACCTATAAGATGTTTAATTAAGCTCCCACTAGACTCTAACTACTGAGCTATCTGGGCGTGCGGCGTATTAAACGAGTTTTGCCCTTACAAGTCAACTTTTTTTTTACTCTTTATAACTGTTTGAACGGTTTTCAAGCAACAATGTGCACTTTTATATACTAATGTTTATTTATCCAACAATTTTTTGCTAAAAACCTTAATTTAATCAATTAAACCAGACTAAAAACGTAGTGAATTATTTCATGTAAATGATACGATTACTGTGGAAATACGATAAGGGCTTATCGTGATAACAAATAGTAATGGGAACAATCAATGCAGAGTAAATTCTCCTCGCCGGTAAAAGGCTTACTGCCGCTTTTTTTAATTATTAATATCGCAGTAACAACGCTTGCGATTGTTGCCTTCGCGTTTTATTCACAAAACACACAACCTACACCAGCAGTAAAACAAAAAGTAAGCATTACTCAGCTTGCTGAGCAGCTAGATTTACCAATGGTAGATGCACTTACCATGTATGGCCAAGACAAGGTTCGCCAGCTCCTTGAGCTAACCTCAGTGCTAGATGATGAGTTTGAATATACGCTTTATCGTTTTAATGCCACATCCGAAACCCAATTGGTATATAGCAGCACTAAACCCGCTATCGCATCTAAAAAAGTAAATGAGCATTTAACTGAACAAGGTGTATTACACCATATATTGCTATTAAACGACCAACCAATTGGTGAACTCATAATAAAACAGCAATTACCAGCGCCGCCATTAACGCAGCAAGACTCACAAGTTATAGCCTATATTATTGCAGTTATAAGCGTGTTTTCCTTGTTTGCATTAGCCCTACTATTTAACACCTATATTAATACGCGCTTACGCAAAAGCAGTCATTTACTAAACGAAGAACTTCAGGCAATTACTGAAAATGACAATTACGAGAGTAAGGTAAATGAAAAACTAGACTTAGGTTTATCTGGCGTAGCTGAAAATATTAACTTACTGCTTGATAAAGTTAACTCGGTAATGTCTGAAAAAGCATCTGCGCAAAAAGAGCTTCAAAGGTTACAAACAGGCCTTGAGAGCGAGGTACAACAAAGAACAATTGCATTAGAGCAAGCTACATTAAAAGCGCAACGTGCTAGTGAGACTAAAACAAACTTTTTAGCCACTATGAGCCATGAGATCCGCACGCCTATGAACGGCGTTATTGGCACTATAGACTTACTAAGACAAACCGAGCTTGACGGCGCACAGCACCGCTTAAGTACCATTATCCGTGAGTCAGCATTTTCATTATTGAGTATTTTGGATGATATTTTAGACTTTTCTAAAATTGAAGCAGGTAAACTAAATATTGACCCTACCCCTTTTTCGGTCACAGATACGATTGAAGAAGTCGCTCGCGTGCTTTCATCGGTCGCTAAAAAGCGCCAACTAGATTTAGAACTTTCTATTGCCCCTGATATTCCGACTAATCTCACCGGCGATACAATTCGGGTTCGCCAAGTGCTATATAACCTGTGTAGTAATGCCATTAAATTCACCACTACTGATGAAAAACGTCAAGGGCACGTAAAAATATCAGTAGAAGTAGCCCACAATACAGCAGATCATTTTACCTTACGTTTTTGCGTAACCGATAACGGTAAAGGTATGACACAAGCACAACTTAGAGAAATATTTAACCCATTTGTGCAAGCCGAAAACTCAATTACCCGCGAATATGGCGGTACTGGTTTAGGCCTTTCTATTTGTAAAAGTTTAACCGAGCTAATGCTTGGTACTATTAATGTGACTAGTCATGCAGGTATTGGTAGTGAATTTACTGTTGAGCTGCCATTTGGTACCTCAGGAAAAATTAAATACGCCCATAAAAACGCCCTCAATGGCAAGCATGTAGTAGTCGTTAGTAACCATTTAGAGCGCGAAAAAGTAATGTACCGTTATTTATCGTTTATGGGCGCTAAAATTACTTATGTACACAATCAGCAAGAAATAGAAGAACAACAAGATCACCACGATATTATATGGGTTGTGGATGGTATAGATGATATGGAAAAAGTTAACTCTTTACTGCGTCGTCTTATTTACTCTCTTGAAGATAACAATCAACAAGTTGTGGTATTAAGTAAACTTGATGAAGCTGCCATAAATCATAAAAATATATTTTATATTAATGCCTCACCGCTTTGTAAATCTAACTTTATGATGTCGCTGTTAGTGGCTGCAGGCTTACATCAACCTAAGCAAATTAAAAAAACAAAAACACTTAACAATTACTTAAATGTTGAACAAGCACGCGATGCGAATAAGCTCATTTTATTAGTCGAAGATAACCTGCTTAATCAGCAAGTTTTAACCGACCAGCTGCATATACTAGGCTATGGTGTTGAAGTAGCTAATAATGGTGAAGAAGGCTTAGATATGTGGCGTAAAAACAATTACTCACTCATATTAACTGACTTACATATGCCTAAAATGTCAGGTTACGACATGGTTGAAAAAATTCGCGATGAAGCCGAGCTATTAGACTCCGTAGACGCCCAGCCTTACATTATTGCAGTTACAGCTAATGCGTTAAAAGGTGAAAAAGAACGTTGCCTAGCTGTAGGTATTAATGACTTTATCACTAAGCCTATTGAGCTTAATGCATTAGAAGACACATTAAAGCGTTGGTATGACAAGCATAATAAAGATCAAACGGTTGTCATTCATCAAAAGCCAGCTATGCCTATAAATATGCAAGCCGTTTCTACTTATGTAAACGGCGACGAAGCCAAGCAAATACGCTTTTTCAAAATGTTTTTAGAACAAAGTCAGGGCCTAATTAAGAGCATTAATTCAGGCGTTATGGTTAATGACAGAGATGAGATCAGTAATGCCTGCCACCAGCTCAAGGCAATCTCTAAAACCATTGGTGCAGAAGCCGTTGCACAGTGCGCTGAAGAGTTTGAAGATAAGTGTAAAAATGCAGAGCTTGATACTGATGAGCTAATAGCGCAAAGAGATACGCTTGAAATAGAGTACTCCAAAGCCGCACAGTTTTTAAAAGAGCAGGTGCGCTCAGCAAGCATAGATGAACAAGTGCTTTAAAATATAGTTATAAAAAAAGGGCTTTATAAACAGCCCTTTTTTATATCAATCCTCTTAAATAAGTGAGCTATTTTGAGGATTGTTACTATACCTAAAATTACTTTTCAGGCGGTCTATAGCCTTCAATTTCTACGTCTTTACCCTCAAACAAAAAGCCAACCATTTGCTCTTCTAAAAACGTACGATGCTCTGGGTCCATCATATTTAAATGCTTTTCGTTAATTAGCATAGTTTGCTTATGCTGCCACTGTCCCCAGGCTTCTTTAGAAATATTATTAAAAATCTTCTCGCCTAGTTCACCAGGGTACAACTGAAACCCAAGCCCTTCGGCTTCTTTTTGTAACTTTTGACAAAATACTGTACGTGCCATAATCGACTCTCTTAAGCGCTAAATGCTAATAGTTTAACCTATTGAGTTCATTTGTTTAACCAACTTTTTAGTTGGTGCAGCTAAACCGACCTCAATTGATTGATCTAACGGGTACCACACAAGTTGCTTATCGTTTACTACATCTGGTACGTTATTAATGCGAAGCACATACGGATTTATTGTTAGCTCAAAATGCGAAAACACATGAGTAAAAGGACTTAATTTTTCAAGTTCGACTTGTAAGCTTTGCTGGTTTAGAAATAACACCATCTCACTGTATTCGTTAAATTCAAAGAAACCAAACAAACCGCCCCAAATCCCACTACTCGGACGTTTTTCCATTAGTACCTTTTCATCATGTTGAATAATTAACTGATGACAACTTTTTTTAGGCACCGTTTTTTTAGGCTTAGAGTGAGGAAACTCTTTTACCTTTCCAGCATTATAGGCGCCACAATCGCTATTAAGCGGGCACGCTTGACAGTCAAAGCGACTGCGCGAGCAAACACTGGCGCCCAAATCCATCATTGCTTGGTTAAACTCAGTCACATTGTTTTTAGGGGTTAACTGGTTAGACAAATGCCAAAGTTGGTTTTCTACTTTTTTTACCCCATACCACCCTTCAACCATAAAATAACGAGCAAGCACTCGCTTAACATTACCATCTAAAATAGGATGATGTTGCCCCAGCGATAACGATAATACTGCACCGGCTGTAGAGCGCCCTATTCCGGGTAAATCCATAACCTCTTCAAGTGTAGTAGGAAATTCACCTTGGTATTTATCTCGCACAATTTTGGCTGTTTTATGTAGATTACGTGCCCGTGCGTAATACCCTAAGCCGGTCCAGTGGTGCAGTACTAAATCTTCATCTGCATTTGCTAAAGCAATAATATCTGGGAAACTTGCCATAAACTTTTCAAAGTATGGAATAACCGTAACAACTTGCGTTTGTTGTAACATTACTTCCGACACCCACACTTTATAAGGGGTTTTATTCAGTTGCCAAGGAAGGGTTTTACGCCCATGAAGGTGATACCAGTCAACTACTTGGTTAGCAAATTTGTCTGACTGGGGTTTATTTAAATCCAACATATACTACTTATACTCATGCTCAATAGCGGCTCAGTCTATTGCAGTTAATAAAAAGATCAAGCAATGAACTTGCTGTAACACGCTTATACTTGTGATTAGCGCCGTGGTCAGGGATAATACGCAACCATTTTTAAACACAGTGTTTTTGTCAGGCCAATATTATGAGTGAATCAAGTAACAATAACCTTGAGCAAGCTAAGCAAGAAGGTAAGTATATCCGTACAGTCCGCAGTTTTGTAAAACGCGAAGGCCGCTTAACTAAAGGCCAAGCTGCCGCAATAGAAAAGTGTTGGCCAACGATGGGGCTTGAGCATAAAAACGGTCTACTCGACTTAGCCCAAGTATTTGGCAATGACAATGATGTAGTATTAGAAATTGGTTTTGGTATGGGTAAGTCATTAGTTGAAATGGCAAAAAATGCCCCGCACCTAAACTTTATTGGTATTGAAGTGCATCGCCCAGGGGTTGGCGCATGTTTAATGGATGCAGATGAAGCCGGCGTTACAAATTTACGTGTATTTGAACACGATGCAGTAGAGGTGCTTGCTGACTGTCTTGCCGATGAGAGCCTAACAACGCTGCAGTTATTTTTTCCTGATCCATGGCACAAAAAGCGCCATCATAAGCGCCGTATAGTGCAAACTGAATTTGCTGAAAAACTTCGTTCAAAATTAAAAATTGGCGGTGTTTTTCATATGGCCACTGATTGGGAAAACTACGCCGAGCACATGCTAGAAGTTATGCAAGCAGCGCCTGGCTATAAAAACCAGTCATCTACCAACGACTACGTACCGCGCCCGGATTCGCGCCCACTAACTAAGTTTGAGCAGCGCGGCCACCGTTTAGGTCACGGAGTGTGGGACTTAATGTTTGAGCGCACAAAATAATCATACCCATTTAGTAATCAATAATTTGTAAGGCAAAGCCATTTATGAACGTATTAACCAACCCAAGTTTACTGTTACTTCGTAATAGCGAAGAGCTAGTGGGAAAATCTATCTTGGTGGTCAACTTTGTTCAAGATGGCTTTTTAGCAGAGCTAAAGCAGCTAAACCCTCAAAGTGCCATCACCGCATTTAGTTATAACCATGCTAATGGCGAATTTGCTAGAAAAATAAGTGGCATAAACGTATGTGTTAACCACGAAATTACTGGCAAAGATTACGATTTAGTCATCCTTTACTACCCTAAATCAAAGCCAGAAGTATTAATGGCACTTGATAATATTCGCGCCGTTATTAGCGAGACAGCACAGCTGCTTGTGGTAGGCGAAAATAAAAGTGGCGTTAAATCAATAGAAAAGCAACTAGCTGGTAAGGCGCAGTACAGCAATAAAATAGACTCTGCTAAGCATTGTATTTTGTTCTCATTTGAGCAGTTACAGCGCAACCCAACCTTTACCATAAGCCACTACCACAAAACATTTACTGTTAATGTGGCAGGTATAGAGTTTGATGCTATCAGCGTACCAGGAGTGTTTAACCACGGCGCATTAGATGCAGGTACAAAAATGTTACTCGAAAACGCACCGACGACAAAGCAAGGCAATGTGCTTGATTTTGGTTGTGGTGCAGGCTTAATAGCCACTTTCTTAGGCATTAAAAACCCAGCACTCACTTTTACTTGTAGTGATGTAAGTGCACTGGCAACTTATGCCACTGAGCAAACATTAAAGCTTAACAATATTCAAGGCAGCACTATTTTAAGTGATGGTTTAAAAAATATTAGCGGAAAGTTTGAGTTAATTGTCAGTAACCCTCCTTTTCATACCGGTATTGCAACCGACTACACAGTTGCAGAGTCCTTCTTATCAAATGCTAAGCAGCATTTAACTAAGGCGGGTAAGCTAAGCATAGTGGCTAATAGCTTTTTAAAATACCCGCCAATTTTAGAAGCCCAATTTGGCAACTTTCACACTGTATTCAAAAATAATAAATTCGCTGTTTACAGCAGCTAGAAAAATATGACATTTAGGCTGGGTATTTTATGAGCTCGGCCTAACTTTTGAATAAATATCAGAATTAATTTCACTATTTCCCTTCATTTTCTACGGTTTTTGCTAAACTAAAATTCTAAATGTAAATATTCATGCTTAGGCGATAAAGCAATAATGCCAAATAGAGTTCACCAAAAAAGTATTCGAAAAGCGCTGATCAACACCATCATGCTTATTACCGCTATTTGTTTAACTTTCTCTGTTTCAATTTCTACTTATATGAGCGTAAAGGAACAAAAAGAACTGATCATAAATAAACTTGTGATCCTTTCTGACATTGTTGCTTTTGACGCGTCGGCCTCATTGCTTAAAGACGACAGAAAAACAGAAGAAAAACGCCTAAAGTCATTTGATAAAATTCCTCTTGTTACAAACATCCATATTTATGCTATTGAACAAACATCGGCAAAACCTGTGTTTTTTATTAGTTTTAATGCTAAAAAAAACCCGCCTGTTCCTTTGCGTGTAGACAGTATTGAAGAGCTCAAAGAGCCCAGAGTTACTAATGACTATGTTGAACTGATAACTCCTGTATTAAACAATGATCAAGTGGTTGGCCACGTTTACATGCGTGGCACTCTAGGAAGCCTAGATGACTTTATAAAACAAAAAGTGATTATAGATATTTTCCTCACATTGTTTATTTTGTTCTTTGTCTATTTTATAGCAATAAAAACACAAAAAAGTATCGCAAACCCAATTGAACACTTAAGTGTATTGTTGCAAGACGTTTCTAAAAATCATAACTACAACGTGCGCGCCCCCGCCACCAAAGTAAAAGAGGTTACAGCCTTATCAAATAGCTTAAATATCATGCTTACCCGCACTCAAAAGCAGATAGAGCGCCATGAAAAAGACAAGTTAGAAATAAAACAGCTTAACCAAGGCTTAGAAGAAAAGGTAAATCAAAGAACAATTGCTTTACGTGAAGCCAATCAAGAACTGCTTTCAACCCTTGAGCGAATGCACCAATATCAAGAGCAAATAGTAGAGAACGAAAAAATGGCTTCATTAGGGCAAATGGTAGCCGGTGTAGCCCACGAGGTTAATACCCCCATTGGCCTAGGTATTACAGGCTCAACATTACTACGCGATAAGCTAGCTGATATACAAATAAGCTTTGACAATAAGTCACTTACCTCTAATCAGTTAAAACGCTTTATAGGCGAAGGGATTGAAAATCTCGATTTAATTTATCGAAACCTCAACCGTGCAGCGGATCTTATTTCTAACTTTAAAAAGGTTGCAGTCATTCAAGATGACGGAATAAAAACGCATGTTAATATTCACAACCTAATATCTGATGTACTGGTCTCGCTTCAATCAGAGTTAATAGCATCTAAACCTAATGTTGTAATTAATTGCCCGAGTAATTTAACCGTTGAAAGTAAACCTGAACCGCTACAGCAGGTTTTCCAGCAGCTAATTTTAAATTCAGCCATACATGGCTTTAGTAGTAGCGAAAATAACGAAATTAAGTTTGATATAGAAGTCACAGGCCCACAAATAAAAATAACCTACACTGACAATGGCCAAGGCGTTGATAAAAATGTCAAAAATAGGATATTTGACCCATTTGTAACCTCTAAGCGAGGGCAAGGGGCTAGTGGTTTAGGCATGCATTTAGTCTACAACTTGGTAACCCAAGCGCTCGGCGGACATATACTGTATGACCAAGATGCTAAACCTGGCGTGCGCTTTGTCATTACAATTCCATAAAAAATTGTTTAAAAAAAGAGTATTTATTTACGCTTTTTACTTGAATTACCGTTTAATGGCCTTATAGAGAGTGCATGTGATATTTCATGTTTAATTATTTAACTTGATCTAATAATTAGGCAATACAATTTCTGAACTTTATTGTTTTTGCGGTATCACATACATTGATGAAAGGTTATAAAATGATATAATTCCGTTTTGAATTTTCGCGATTATTTTTAGTACCTTTAAGCGATTGGTGGATGTATCAATTGTTAAAGGAAATGGCTTCGTTTTCATGATTCAAAAAACTGCATCCGTTTTATATCACTAAACAGTAGTTTTTGCACAATGCCTTTTGGTTAGTTTGGAACACCCCTACTGTTTTATTTTTATCCAATGTGTTTTTTCTTGTTAACATTTGGGTATAATCCTATAATCTCTAGTAATCGAATTATTTAGTTAATATTCGGTTTTTTGTAAATAAAATATTCCAAAAAGGTTAATTAATAATGCAAACGCCAGTCATTCTAATCGTAGAGGATGAAGACGTAACTCGACTAAACCTCGTTAGTTTATTTGAAGCTGAAGGTTACAAAGTTATTGAAGCCATTGATGGCGATGATATGCATGACAAGCTTACAAATAACGACGACGTTAATCTTGTAGTTATGGACATCAACCTACCGGGCAAAAACGGGCTAATTTTAGCACGCGAATTACGCCAAAAACGTAAAGTCGGTCTTATCTTCTTAACCGGCCGTGATAACGATGTTGATCGTATTTTAGGTTTAGAAATTGGTGCTGATGATTACATCACTAAACCGTTTAACCCTCGTGAATTGACTATACGCGCTCGCAACTTAATTACTCGAACAGCACTTGGTGGTGAAGAATCAGTGCTAGAGACTAACGGCGTAATCACATTCAATGGTTGGGAACTTGACGAAAACAGCCGTTGTTTAACGTCACCAAATGGTGATGCTAAGCGCCTACCTAAAGGCGAATACCGTGCTCTTCGTCTAATGCTTGATTCTCCAGGGCGTATTTTTAGCCGTGAACAACTTATTAAGCATATGACTGGCCGTGAGCTTCGCGCTAATGACCGTACAGTAGATGTAACAATTCGTCGTATCCGTAAGCACTTTGAAAGTGACAATTCTACTTCTGAGCTGATCAGCACCATCCATGGTGAAGGTTACCGCTTCATTGGTAAAATCGACGCTTAATTAGAGTAAACTACTTACTCTAATAATTGTAAAAAAGAATGAAGGGCACTTTGTCCTTCATTTATTTTTTCTGCCAATACATCTAACCACTCATTTAATACTTCATCTGACTCTTCAAGCGCACCGTGTTCCATCTTTTTAGCATGTAGCTGCACATCGTTTAACCCAACAGAGCCTGCAGCCCCTTTAAGCTTGTGTGCCACCGATTTGTACTCTTCCCTGTCGCTTGCGTTTAACGCGCTTAGTAACTCTTGTTGATATTGCGGGTTTAGTTTTTCAAATAAACCACTACTGCGCTTAAATACTTCAAGCCCCATAGAGTTTACAAAGTCTTCTATGGTCTCAACATCAAGTACACCTGCATTAATGCCCTCAAGCGCCTCTTTACTTACAGTGAGTAGTGGCTCGTCTGAATCGCTTTGTTGGATATCGAACAAATCTGCCAACATCTTATCAAGCTTTATTGTATTAATAGGCTTAGCAAGTGCTCCCTGTACAGAAATACCTTCTAAGTCTTCTTCGGCACTACGTACATTCGCTGTAAGCGCAACAATAGGTAATTTATCAAAATGGCTATCGGCACGTATTTGTCTTGCAACCTCATCACCATTAATATCGGGAAGTTGCATATCAAGTAGTACTAAATCAAGCTCGTCTTCAGTTTCGACAAACGAAAGTGCATCTTCACCGGTTTCAGCCCAAATCACCTCGTGGCCGCGTTGCTCTAACAGGTTAGTCGCAATTTCGGCATTTAATGGCACATCCTCTACAAGTAAAATATATAAACCTCTACCTGCGTAACTTTGCTCCGTGGGTGCTACGCATAAGCTAAGCGGTATTTGCACTGTAAAGCAGCTGCCCTCACCCTCTGTGCTGGTAACCGAAATAGTGCCTTTCATTGCGCTCACCAATGCTTTAGTAACAGCAAGACCAATGCCTGAGCCAATTGCATTTTTACCGCTTACATCTGGCGCTTTATAGTACATATCAAATATGCGCGATAGTTGCTCCTGTGGGATCCCCTGCCCGGTATCTGATATTTTAAGTTCAAGCCATGGGCCATCATTTCGCTCTTCACGGCTACACGTAAGCTTTACCTCACCTTGTTGGGTAAATTTAACGGCATTGTTGATTAAATTCCAAACTATTTGGCGTAGGCGAGTAGGATCTAATAGCGCGTAAACATCTAATGTACCGTTTCGCTCAATTGTAAATTCAAGCTCTTTTTGCTCAGCAATTAAACCGGCAAAGTTAACTACATCGTTAATAAAGTCTGAAACATTGATGGAGTCGGTTGCTATATCTAACTGCTCACGGTCTATTTTATCTAAATCAATAATATCGTTAAAAATATTACCTAATGTTTCTGCGCTAGAGAATACGGTATTACACCAACTACGCTGTTGTTTATTAAGCTCGGTATCAAGCAGCATTCGGGTTAAGCCTACAATGCCATTTAATGGTGTGCGCAGCTCATGGCTAAGCGTTGCTATAAACTTACCTTTGTCTTTATAAGCTGTTTCAAGGGCTTGTGCGGCTTCTTTACGGCTGGTTATATCACGGCCAAATGCAAGCAAACCTATGTAGTCACCTTGATCGTTAATAAAGGGTAATTTACGCAACTCAAACCAACGGTTTTCACCATTAACCATGTATTCAACATCAATTGTCAGCGCTTGATGTGTTTGCTCTACTTGTTTATCGGTTCTGAGTACCTCTGCTAAAAAGTAGCTTGGGAAAATCTGCTCCACTGTTTTACCAATTAATTCAGCACTGGTTTTGCCCATAACCTCTTCAAACATTTTATTACAGCCGGCAAACACGCCGTTGTTATCGCGGTAATAAAATAAATCGGGGGAAGAATCGACAATAGAGCGGAGCAGCATACCTTGCTGAGCAAGTTCTTGTTGTGTTTTTTTACGCTCTGCTATTTCGCGGCGCAGCTCTTCAATGGCACGGTGTTTAGCATGAAACGCCATTTTACGTTCATCTATTTCAACATTCAGACGATTGATATTGTCTTTTAATGTTTGGTTTAACAGTTTTTCTTGTTTTGTGGCGCTATCTAAATAGGCGTATGAAGCATCTAACTGCCTGATCGAATTTAGTAAAATACTGATCATAAAAGGAGACACAACCGCAGTAAAAAAGACCACAGCTAAAATATCAACTAAGTTAACTTCACCCAGAGCCACATAATAAAACATACTCGATAGTATAAGTGACACGCCCAATAAAAGCGCATAGCACATTCCTGCGGTTTTTAACTCACCAAAGCGAGTTATTAAACTAGAAAGTACTCGAGCCCAGGGGCTCAAAGATGAATCGGTCATAGGTCAGTGTATCTCGTTACTAGGCATAAACAAAAAGTGCCTATTAATAGTCAAACGCATTTTGCAGCAGATCTTAGCATTTTTCCATTAGCTATATTCATGTTGTGCGACAAAAACAGAAAATTTTCATGTTTAGTTTTGCCTACTTGTTAAACTCATCATTTCAGCAATAAATTATTTAGTGTAAAATGCTGCGCTTTATTATGACAAATAACGAGTAGCGCACATGCAAACCAACATGCCCGATATAGCAGATACGGCTCCCGCCTTACAAACAGGTAAGTTAGACTGGGTTGGTATGGGCGAAATAGAACTGCCATTTATTTTTGAGTCGAAGGATTTAACACCCGTTAATGTTAACGCTAAAGCCCGTGCGTTTGTAAACTTACATAAAGAGGATGCTAAAGGCATTCATATGTCGCGCTTGTTTTTAGCGCTTGATTTACTCTCAACAGAGCAACACGTTAATCCGCACACTTTAACTCAAGCACTCGATACTTTTATCACAAGCCACGAGGGGTTAAGTGATAAAGCTCAGATTGAATTTAAGTTTGAATTACCACTGCGTCGTAAATCACTGTTAAGTGGAAAAGCCGGCTGGAAAAGCTACCCTATTACGCTTACAAGCACGATTGAACATGGTGTAATAAGCTTTGAGTTAAACGTTGATGTTACTTATTCATCGACTTGCCCTTGTTCTGCAGCGCTTGCTCGTCAGCTCATTCAAAACGCATTTAGTGAAAAATTTGATCAAGAAACGCTTAATCAAAAAGACGTTCTTGAGTGGTTGGGCACAACCCAAGGTATTGTTGCAACACCGCACTCACAACGCTCCATTGCAAACGTTAAAGTAAAATTAGATAGCAGTATCAGTGAGTTTGATGTAGTAAATTTAATTGATACATTAGAGGACGAACTTAAAACGCCCGTACAAGCGGCAGTAAAACGTGAGGATGAGCAAGAATTTGCCCGTCTTAACGGTCAAAATTTAATGTTTTGTGAAGATGCAGCTCGTAAAATTAAAGCCGTTCTTGAAAACGATAACTTTAGTGACTACTGGCTACAAATTAATCATTACGAGTCTCTGCATGCTCACGATGCCGTTGCTATTGCCGTTAAAGGCATTGAAGGCGGTTACAAAGCCTAATACCCGCCCTGTTACATTAATACTAAACACAAACGGTAACTAACCATACCAATCAGTTTTTAGGCACGTAAATTGCTTTATCCAAGCAGTGTCAATTTGTTGTTATGGAGTTACCGTATGGAATTCGCTTTATTATCAATTTTAGTATTAGTGGTTGGGGCCTCTTTTGTTGCGTCAAAATTTAATGATGATGGCGGAAACCCGTATCCATTTACCCGCAAACAAACCGTGTTTACACAGGTTGAGGGTGCATTTTTAAATCTTTTAGAGCGTGCGGTTGGCGATCAATACAAAATTGTGAGCCGAGTAAAACTCATCGATGTAATAGACTGTAAGCAAGGACTCTCTGCTAAATCAAAACGCGCAGCTTTAGCTAAAGCTAAAAATAAGCAACTTGATTTTGTACTCGTTGATAAAGAAAAAATGACCATAGTGGCAGCGGTTGATTTGGTTAATAACGCGAACAAAGATGGTCACAAAGCCCAACGAGACTGGTTTGTAAACGGTGCTTTAGAGTCCGCTGGCATTCCGCATATTCGAATGAAAGTAAAATCAGGCTACCGCCCTTCAGAGGTACGTAATGCTATTATGTTTAAAATAGGCAAGCCTGCAGCGATGCAATCGCCTCGACCTGCTCGTAACAGAGCAAGTAAACCTGCCGTGTTGTCACCTTCTCAGGCCAAAGCGCAAACCACTGCGTTAGCCGAAATTTAAAATAGAATTAAATACTCTCCTAAAAGTATTTAAAGCGAGCCGTAAAACAGCTCGCTTTTTTGTTTTTTGTTGCTAACTTCACGTATAATCTACGTATTCAAACTCAGGAATAAAACACTATGAATGTTGGTATTATTGGCGCAATGGAGCCAGAAGTTAAAATTTTACGTGAAGCAATGCAAAACCCAGAAGTGTTAACTAAAGCAGGCTTTACTTTTTACACAGGCGAGTTAGCAGGTAATACAGTAACGCTTGTGCAATCGGGTATAGGTAAAGTGGCATCAACCATTGCAACTACGTTATTAATTGATAATTTTAATCCTGATTGTGTTATCAACACAGGCTCGGCCGGTGGTTTTGATCCGTCATTAAATGTTGGTGATGTGGTTATTTCTTCAGAAGTGCGCCATCACGATGTAGATGTAACTGCATTTGGCTACGAAATTGGTCAAGTTCCACAAATGCCTGCAGGCTTTGCCGCACACCCAAAACTTGTTGAAGCTGCCGAGCAAACCATTGCCCAAATCAACGAAGTAAAAACCTTAGTTGGCTTAATTTGTACAGGTGATTCATTTATGTGTGACCCAGTACGAATTGATAAAGCACGCAGCGACTTTCCTACTATGCTTGCAGTAGAGATGGAAGGTGCTTCAATTGCGCAAACATGTTATGCACTAAACACGCCTTTTGTGGTTATTCGCTCAATGTCTGATATTGCAGGTAAAGAGTCGCCGCAATCGTTTGAAGAATACCTAGAAACGGCGTCAATCAACTCATCTAAAATGGTTGTTGCATTACTAGAAAAACTAACAAAAGTTACGCTGTAAATGCTAAGCAATATTGTTCAAAATCATTTGGACTTTATTGCCTTTATTGTAGCGCTCCTTGTTGAGCGCTTTTTCCCGTTAAAAAGCTGGTATCACCCCAATACAGTATTAACTGCTGTATTTAGTGCTATAGGAAAACGGGTTCATAAGCCAAGTGAACCTAAAAGCTACCTTTATTTAGCCGCAACCCTTGCCAGTACGCTAGCTTTAAGCGTTATTCTTATTATAGTTGTGTTACTGCTTGAATTTGCCTTTTATCCTGAGCTGCTCGCAGGCCTTATTTTATATTTGTGCCTCGAAAGCAAAGCGATTGAAACAAAAGCCCTACGTATTGCAAAGTTAGTAAAGCAAAACCAAAAATCTACCGCGCGTGAACTTGTAAAGCCACTGCTTGCGCGAGAGGTTAACAAACTCTCAGCCCCAGGTATTATTAAAGCCTTAATTGAAAGCTTAATTTTACGAACTGCCCGTAATTACTTTACTGTGATATTTATATTTTTATTACTTGGGCCTGTTGCCGCTTTAGCGTATCGACTACTCACTTTGATACAGCATGCTTGGCGCGCCGATATATCGCCTAGTAGCCACTTTTTAAGACCACTTCAAATACTTTTGTTTATAATCGAGTTTATCCCCGTGCGCTTACTTGCATTAACCATTGCTGCAAGTAAAGCCAGTAAACAAAGTATGCATTACATAAAGCACTACGCCAGACATTTTTATCAAACAAATACGGGGTGGATTTTAAGTGTGTGCTCAGCCTCTATTGGCGTACAGCTAGGCGGCCCTGCAATTTATTTTGGTACGCGATTTAATAAAATGCGTATTGGCACCGAAAGACTGCCCAAACCCGAAGACGTCCCCGAGATCATAAATAGATTAAATCAGGCGCGTGCATTTTGGCTGTTAGTCATTATCAGTATTGAGGGATTAAAGCTGATTTAACAACCAAGATACGGGCACAAAAAAACCAGCCGAAGCTGGTTTTTTAATTTAGCTGTAATTACGCCAGGGTAATATTAGCAAACTTACGTTTACCTACTTGGTAAATCGCAGTCGTGCCTTTTGCTACCTCAAGCTTTGTATCAGTGATTTTCTCTTCACCGTTAAGTTTTACAGCGCCTTGTTTAATCATACGCATTGCTTCAGAAGTGCTGGCCACTAAGTTAGCTTCTTTAAGTAAGTTAGCAATAAAAATCGTATCTTCTGCAATAGTGATTGTCAGCTCTGGGATTTCATCTGGTAGCGCTTTTTTCTGAAAGCGATTAATGAAATCATCGTGCGCAGCTTGTGCAGCTTCTTCACTATGAAAACGGGCAATTAGCTCTTTTGCCAGTTCTATCTTAATATCACGCGGGTTAGTGCCCTGCTCCACGCGCTGCTTTTTAGCCGCTATTTCTTCAATTGATAAGCTGCTTAGTAAATCGTAGTAGCGCCACATTAATACGTCACTAATCGACATAACTTTACCAAACATATCGTTTGGTGCATCTGTAATGCCAATGTAATTACCTAGCGACTTAGACATTTTTTGAACGCCGTCCGTACCTTCAAGTAATGGCATCATAAGTACTGTTTGCGGTTTTTGACCTTCTACTTTTTGCAGCTCACGACCCATTAGCAGGTTAAAACGCTGATCAGTACCGCCAAGCTCTACATCTGACTCCAGTGCTACTGAATCCCAACCTTGTACTAATGGGTATAAAAATTCGTGAATAGCAATTGGCTGACCACTACCATATCGTTTTTTGAAGTCGTCACGCTCTAGCATACGCGCTACAGTTTGATTGGCAGCAAGTTTGATCATACCCGCGGCGCCGAGGTTTTCCATCCATTGTGAGTTAAAGGCAACCGTTGTTTTAGCAGGATCTAAAATTTTGAACACTTGCTCTTTATAAGTCTCTGCATTAGCAAGTACATCTTCACGAGTCAGTGGTTTACGCGTTACATTTTTGCCCGTTGGGTCGCCAATCATGCCAGTAAAGTCACCAATTAAGAAAATAACCTCATGACCTAAATCTTGAAAGGTCTTCATTTTGTTAATTAGTACAGTATGACCTAAATGCAAATCTGGCGCGGTAGGATCGAAACCGGCTTTAATTTTTAACTTTTTACCCGACTTGAGTTTTTCAACTAATTCGTCTTCTATTAATATCTCTTCTGCACCGCGTTTTATCTCTGCTAGAGCGGTTTGTAAATCCACTGTGTATTACTCCAAAATTCTGCCAACGAAGGGGCAACTAGATGACTTGCTACATAAGGGTTTAAAACAGATTTAAACCAAAAGCACTTATGTTGCTAACATAACAAATTTCTACCTAATTAAAACAATTTTTTATGCGAATAATGCAACTAAACCCAATAAGCTTAGTCTGACTGTGCTAGGCAATTAGAAATGCTCTTTAAACGCCGATTTTAACGTACTTTAGAATCAGATTAAATCGATAAACTAAAACAACAAAAAATTGTCATTTTACTAATATTTGCAGGGCTTTTAGCTTTATTTACTAGTATTCGTACATTATTACGTATATCCTGCATTAATATCCCTTTTATTTTCACGACAGCAGAAAAGGCACGTTATGGTTCACGTGGTTAACACGCTTCCCAAAAAACACAAATTGCTTATTCTTGGTTTGGTTTCTGCTATTGTTGGCTTAGCCTTTCTTCCTTCAGAAAAAGCGACTGCATCCAAAGACAATAGTGCAAATGCACTAGAAATTGGTAAGCGTTACGAGTTACAAGTTAAAGTTGAAGACAACGAAAAATTAACTGAATTAAATTCGCCAGAAGCAGCAGAAAAGCTGCCAGAATACGACTTAGTCGATCATAAAGTTAAAAATGGCGATAATTTAGCAAAAATCTTTAAGCGTGCTGGTTTTTCAGCGCAAACGCTTCACAAGTTAATTAATACCAATGCAGAAACACGCAAATTAACTAAAATCCACCCAGGTGAAATACTCAGTTTTGCAACAGCAGAAAACGGTGACTTAGCGCAGCTTCGTTATGTTATTTCAAAAACCGATACTTTGTTCGTTACCTTAAATGACGAAGGTAACTACGACACCTCAATCGATAGCAAAGAAATAGAAACCATAAGCAAAACTGCTGGCGGCGAAATTTCTAGCAGCTTTTGGACCTCTGCAATTGCCGCAGGCTTAAGTGAGCGCCAAATAATGAACTTTGCTGATATATTTGGTTGGGATGTGGATTTTGCCAACGATATTCGCAAAGGCGATCAGTTTGGGTTAATTTACGAATCACATTATGTGGATGGCGAGTTTATTGGTACAGGCAAAATTATTGCTGCAGAATTTATAAACCAAGGTCAGCGTTATGCAGCTATTCGCCATACTGACGGAAGCTTTTATACGCCTGAAGGCCGTAGCATGAAAAAAGCATTTTTACGTGCACCGGTTAACTTTAAATATATTAGCTCGAGCTTTAATCCACGTCGCTTGCACCCTGTTACAGGGCAAATTAAAGCACACCGAGGTATTGATTACGCAGCACGTACAGGCACACCGGTTGTAGCTTCGGGTAACGGTAAAGTTATAAAAGCAGGTTACAGTAAGTACAATGGTAACTATGTATTTATTAGCCATGGTACGCAGTATGTAACTAAGTACTTACACCTTAACAAAAAGCTGGTTAAAACAGGCCAAAAGGTTAAGCAAGGTGACAAAATTGGTACTGTGGGCTCTACTGGCCGTGTAACAGGCGCACACTTACACTACGAATTTTTAGTAAACGGTGTTCACCGTAACCCTAAAACCGTTAAGTTACCTAAGTCTGAGCCATTACCACGCTCTGAACTTGCTAAGTTTAAACCTATAGCTGAAAACTTTATTGCACAGCTTGAACGCAATCGCGAACTACAGCTAGCACTTAAGTAACGTATAAGTTATAGATAATAACAAAGCCTTTGCAGGATTAACCTGCAAAGGCTTTTTTGTGTTTTGGAAACTATTTTAATTCATTAATACATAGATAAGCTGTACGACTAAAGAAACCATAACCAACGGCCAAATATACTTGCTGTATTTAGTGGCACTATCCAACCCCATTTTACCTTGGTATTTTTCAAGTAGCGGGATAAGCACTGCAAGCGCGATAAACAAGCCAATTAAAATAACAAATATATTCATTCCTAAACCTTATTTATGGTAACTCATGGCCTTTGGCACTTACATACAATGCATACCAATGCTCACGGCTCAACTGCACATTTAGCGCATCGCACGAGGCTGTAATACGCTCAACATTTGTTGTGCCAATAATAGGCTGTATCAATGCAGGATGACGTAATAGCCAAGCCAATACAATTGCCTCAGGCGTTGTATCGTAAAGTGCTGCAAGTTTATTCACTAAAATGCTGGTGTTTATATCGGCTTGCGATGCATTAGTTAAATCGCCACCCGTATATAGCCCTTGGCATAAACTCCCCCAGCTTTGTATTTGAATATCAAAGTGGCGGCAATACTCGATACTGCCCGGTGTAAAATTAAGATCTTTACCATCGGCATTCCCTGCATATACACCTTCATCTACAAATTGATGTTTTTGTAAACTCGCTTCAATTTGGTTAGCTACAATAGGCATATCGAGGGCATGTTGTAAAAAGTTCATTTGGTGCTGTTGCATGTTTGATACAGCAAAGTTACGCACCTTGCCGCTTTCTTGTAGGCAGCTAAATACTTGGGCTATTTCTTCAACTTCCATAAGTGGATCAGGGCGGTGAAGCATAAGCACGTCTAGGTAATCAGTGTTTAAACGTTTAAGTGATCCCTCCACTGATTCCTCTATCCACTTAGCTGAAAAGTCATAACGTTTAGGGCCTTTATCATCTTCAAAACGTATACCGCATTTAGATTGAATATACATGTGTTCACGCAGCTCTGGTCGCTCACCAAGTGCTTGGCCAAACACTTGCTCGGCTTTACCAAAAGTATAAATATCGGCGTGATCAAAAAAATTAATACCGCCAGCTATGGCCGCATCAATACACTCGTGAGTTTGCTTTAAATGCTCTTTAGTAATGGCGTCTTTATTCCAACCGCCGCCTAGGCCCATACAGCCAAAAACAAGCCTACTAACGTGTGGTAAATATTTTGCCAAAGGGGTGTGAAGCATGGTTACTATCCTTATTAGTGTGCAGAAGCATCACTGTAAACAAAAATACGGTTGCAAACAAACTTTAATATGCACTGGTTTACAGGCATAAAAAAAGCGCAGTAAACTGCGCTAATCGGTTGGATTAAACCTTAACACTAGCCAACAAGCGCAAGTAATATACCCGCGGCTACTGCGCTACCTAATACTCCAGCTACGTTTGGCCCCATCGCATGCATAAGTAAAAAGTTATGTGGGTTATTCTCAAGCCCAACTTTATTTACAACACGCGCCGCCATCGGTACTGCCGATACACCCGCAGCACCAATTAAAGGGTTAATAGGTGTTTTAGAAAGCTTGTTAAGGCCTTTAGCCATAAATACACCCGATGCTGTACCAATACCAAAAGCCAGTGCACCGAGTACTAAAATGCCAATAGTTTCTACTGTTAAAAAGTCATCTGCAGCAAGCTTAGAGCCCACTGCCAGCCCTAAAAATATAGTCGTTATATTAATAATTTCGTTTTGGGCACTGTTACTCAACCTATCTACAACCCCCGATTCACGCATTAAATTACCCAAACAAAACATACCTACTAGCGGTATTGCTGCTGGTAAAAACATGGCTGTTGCAGTAAGCACCATAAGTGGAAAAATAATTTTTTCCTTTTTAGATACTTTACGTAGCTCTGGCATTTTAATTTGGCGCTCTTCTGGCGTTGTGAGTGCTCGCATAATGGGTGGCTGAATAATTGGCACAAGTGCCATATATGAATATGCCGCTACTGCTATTGCACCTAGCAAATTAGGAGCAAGCTTTGATGCTAAAAATATCGCCGTTGGGCCATCAGCACCACCAATAATCGCAATAGCCGATGCATCTTGAAGCGTAAACTCAAAACCTGGAATAAAATTAAGTAAAATTGCGCCAAATAAAGTCGCAAAAATACCAAACTGAGCCGCAGCCCCTAGTAATAACATGCGTGGGTTTGCTATTAGCGCACTAAAGTCGGTTAGTGCGCCAACCCCCATAAATATTAATAATGGAAAAATACCGGTATCAATACCCACATAGTAAACTGAGTACAAAAGCCCACCAGGCTCTGATAGCCCTGCAACAGGAATATTAGTTAATATCGCGCCAAAGCCTATTGGCAATAAAAGTAGTGGCTCAAAATTTTTAGAAATAGCTAAAAACAGTAACAAACACCCTACTGCAATCATTACCAAGCCAGGAAACGTAAAGTTAGCAATGCCGGTCGCATGCCAAAGGTTTAAAAGACCTTCCATTAAAGCTACTCCTACGCCATCGCTATAATTGCATCGCCCGTTGCCACAGCATCGCCTTCAGACACTAAGACCTCAGCCACAGTACCTGAGTGCATTGCACGGACCTCGGTTTCCATTTTCATCGCTTCCATAATTACAACCACATCACCTTCGTTTACGGCTTGGCCTGCTTTTACTTTTACCTTAAAAATATTACCAGCCAGTGGCGCGTTTAATGTTTCGCCTGATGCAACCGATGCTGATTGTGGTAAATGCTCTGAATCTTTAAGCACAACCTCTTTAAGCTCACCACCTTGCGCTACAACAACATCGTAAACTTTACCGTCTACTTTCACGCTGTATTGTTCAGCGTTAACGCCTTTGTTATCTGCAGGTTTTGTAGCAGGTTTAGACTTTGAATCATCAACACTTGGTACAGCTTCAAAGGCATCGGGGTTGTTACGGTTTTTAATAAATTTAAGACCAACTTGTGGGAATAACGCATAAGTTAGTACATCATCAATTTGCTCATCAGCAAGCGTTAAACCCTGCTCTTGCGCTTCTTTTTGTAGTTCAGCTTCAAGCGATGCAAGCTCTGGGGCTATGTTATCAGCAGGGCGACACGTAATGACCTCTTGACCATCCAGCACTCGCTCTTGCAGCTCTTTGTTCATAGGTGCGGGTGTTAAGCCGTACTCACCTTTTAAAACACCGGCAGTTTCTTTGGTAATTGTTTTATAACGCTCACCCGTAAGCACATTTAACACCGCTTGTGTGCCTACAATTTGCGATGTTGGAGTCACAAGCGGAATATAACCTAGGTCTTCACGTACGCGCGGAATTTCAAGTAATACTTCATTTAGCTTATCTGCTGCACCTTGCTCTTTAAGTTGGTTTTCCATGTTGGTTAACATGCCACCTGGCACCTGCGCGAGTAAAATACGGCCATCAACACCTTTAAGGCTTCCCTCAAAGGCCGCATATTTTTTACGTACATCTCTAAAATAAGCCGCTATTTCTTCTAGCTGGTTTAAATCAAGTTCGGTATCGCGAGCTGTGCCCTCAACAATCGCTACAATAGTTTCTGTAGCTGAGTGACCGTAAGTCATACTCATTGAAGAGATAGCGGTATCAAGCATATCAATACCTGCATCTATGGCTTTTTGATATGTCGCTGTACTTAAGCCCGTGGTTGCATGACACTGCATAGCAATAGGGATAGAGACGGTTTCTTTTAACCCTTTAATTAGCTGCTCTGCGTCGTAAGGTTTTAGTAAGCCCGCCATATCTTTAATACAAATAGAGTGACAACCTAAATCTTCTAGCTGTTTAGCAAGGGTTAACCACATATCAAGTGTATGCACTGGGCTTACTGTATAAGAAATAGTCCCTTGCGCGTGAGCACCTACTTTAACCGCTGCTTTAATAGCAGTTTCTAAATTACGAACATCGTTCATGGCATCAAAAATACGAAATACATCTACGCCATTTTTGTGAGCTCGCTCTACAAACTTTTCTACCACATCATCGGCATAGTGGCGGTAACCCAATAAATTTTGGCCGCGTAACAGCATTTGCTGTTTAGTGTTTGGCATTGCTTTTTTAAGAGCACGAATACGCTCCCACGGATCTTCACCTAAATAACGAATACACGAGTCAAACGTCGCGCCGCCCCACGACTCAATAGACCAATAACCAGCATCATCAAGTTTGCTAGCAATAGGTAGCATGTCATCTAAGCGCATACGGGTTGCAAGTAGTGACTGATGAGCATCGCGTAAAACAAGTTCTGTTAATTTTAATTTAGCCATGTGTGCCTCTTATTTATTATTTGATTTGTACTGAGCAATGGCAGCACTAATAGCAGCGATGTGCTCACTTGGCACACCTTGAGATTTTAAAGATGGTGATTTAATCAGTGTTGCAACTTCAGCCTCGTCAAAACGAGCAACCAAGTTAGACATGAGTGACACAGCACCGATCAAGATTGAAAGAAATACAAACACACCCACCATGCCCGTAAGCATCAAGCTACCTGCGGTTGTGAGTACAGCCCCTATATCCATTTTTCTCCCCTCAAACTATCCAGCGATATAAAAAACCGCTTTATTTAAATAATTATTCACCAAATGATAACAAAACTTTTAACTTTGTCCACCACCTGTCAATTGGTAAAACCAATTAAAATTAAAATAACATATAACCAAAATGGTTAACATAGCTATAATTACCTCGAACGTGTGGCTTTATAGATGTTAAAAATAGCGGTTATAGGCAGTCGTTATATGTTAAAAGTTAAAACCCAGCAAAACTCGCTAATTACATGGCTGTAATAAACGCTTTTAACGTTAAAAATCAAATCAATGTAAATTGGTCTTACCAAAAATAAGAAAGCTCGCATTTGTAGTAATCATTTACGTTTCACAAAATTTACAATAGTGTGAATAAGTTACATCGTTAAACGTAAAACTTACCTTCTATAGATTTACGCGCTGCACTTAAAAACGCATAAGCAACTGATAATTAATATAAATATATTCTGGCACGCAACTGGCATTATTACTTTCGAACGAATTTAATAACCAAGGAGAAAACAATGTTACGCTGGACAATTACATTTTTAGTTATTGCTTTAATCGCTGCAGTGTTAGGTTTTGGTGGTATCGCAGGTGCCGCAGCTGGTATAGCAAAAATCATATTCTTTATCTTTTTAGTACTTTTAGTGATTTCTTTAGTTTCAGGTGCACTGCGCGGTAAATCGCCCAGGTAGTGGCTAATAGCTTAAAACACTAATCAATTAATATTTACAAGGAATTACATTATGAACTCAACAACTTTAAAAGCAGCACTCGTCGCAATATTTGCAGGTTTATTTATGATGGGCTGTGAAGACAACCACGCAGAAGAAGCCGGTGAGCGTATTGATGAAGCAGTAACTGATGTGCAAAACTCAGTAGAAGATGCCTGTGAAAATGTAAAAGAAGGCGTAAACGCAGAAGAAACTAACTGCTAATCTTCTTAAAAACGTAAAAAGGCGGCTTATTATAAGCCGTTTTTTTGTGCGCTAATAAAAAAGCAGCTTCTAACTCTTATAATGCATAGCCTACATTAACGGGTGTGATTTATACGCTAGCTTGTTAAAATAGCAAAAACCATTACTTAATAGCAATTATGGCACTCACCACCACTTACACACTTGATAAACCCTACTACTATGAATGCTTTGACGAGTCCCACTCATACAATAAAGCAGCAAAGCCAAAATACTTTTTATTGGCATTACTGGTGTGCTTAGGTTTAATTAGTATTTACGCGATGGACGATCACTACCTAGGGTCATTTTTAATAATGCTGGGTGTATTAGAATGCGTTGCCTTTTATTACCGCAGGCCTTGGTGGGTTACACGCCAAATGCTTAGCCGCGCTTCGGGCTCAACCGTTACCCTTTCGTTTACCGACGAGGCGATTTGCACCAAAAATCATTATAAAAGCCATACTTTCGAATGGGCTAATATCACGCAAATTATTAAAACCAACCGTGGCTATTTAGTGCAACACAATAAGGGTCTGCAATATATTTCCAGCAGTGTATTAACCGATGATATGCGTGATTTTATAAACAAAAAAGCCACTCAGTGAGTGGCTTTTAGTATAGCTAGGTGCATTACTCAGCTAAGTATACGTGTTGATTAAGCATTGCCCGGATTTGGGTTAGACTTTTCAGCTTGTATACGCATGTAAATCTCTTCACGATGCACTGAAACGTCCTTTGGTGCGTTAACACCAATTCGAACTTGATTTCCTTTAACGCCCAATACAGTAACAGTTACTTCGTCACCAATCATCAGGGTTTCACCTACTCTACGAGTTAGTATTAGCATTCTCTTGCTCCCATGTTCCAATAAATTATAAGATTCCGCTTGACCATTTTAATGAAAAATCGATTGAAAAGTAAGTGAAAACTCACAAACTATTCATTTTCTGTTAAAAATTCTGAATGTAACGCTCTTACTGCTAGCTCTAAATACTTTTCGTCAATTAAAACGGATATTTTGATTTCTGACGTCGATACTAAAGCTATATGTATGTTTTCTTGCGTCAAAACATCAAAAAATCGATGCGCTACACCGCTGTGAGACTTCATTCCTATGCCAACAGCCGACACTTTCGCAACAGTTGTATCACTAGAGATGCTATCAGCCTGCAAATTTACCTGCTGCTCAGTAAGTAAATCATGTGTTTGCAAATAGTCATTTGCATGCACAGTAAAAGCATAGTCGATTTTTTCAAAGTTATGATTAACTTGACTAATCATATCTATTTCGATGCCATTTTCAGCAAAAAGTTTCAAAATTTTTGTAAGAGAATGAACACTGTATGGTACGCCATGTACCTTTATCAAGCATTCGTCTCGATTAAACGCAATCCCCGACACAACCTTAGTTGGCATATCGTTCTCCTCAAAACTTATTAGCGTTCCTTCATCGGGCTCAAAACTCGAAAGCACCCGTAACGGCATTTTATGTTTGCCAGCGGCTTCTACAGAGCGAATATGCAATACTTTTGCACCTAAGCTAGCCAACTCTAACATTTCTGCAAAGGTTACATGATGCATTCGCTGTGCATTTGGTTCAATACGAGGATCAGTAGTGTATACGCCATTAACGTCGGTATAGATCTGACATTCGTCGGCTTTTATCGCCGCGGCTATTTCTACTGCAGAGGTATCGGTACCACCACGCCCAAGAGTAGTAATGTTGCCTTCTACATCGCGCCCCTGAAAACCGGCAATAATCGCAATGCGGTTATGCTCAAGCTCGTGCCTTAAACGCGTTGCAGCAACCTCTTCAATGCGAGCTTTACCAAACATATTATCGGTTTGAATATTTACTTGGTCGGCAAGTAAGCTCACAGCAGAGTGGCCACGTTTTACAATAGCCATAGCAAGGAGCGAAATAGAAACCTGCTCACCTGTGCTAATAAGTACGTCTAATTCTCGGCTACTCGGACGAGTATCTATTTGTTTGGCGAGGTTAATTAAGCGGTTGGTTTCGCCCGACATAGCCGAGAGAACCACAACCACTTGATGACCTTGCTGCTTAGTTTTAACAACAAGGTCGGCGACCGCTTCTATTCGCTCAATAGAGCCAACCGAAGTGCCGCCATATTTTTGGACAATGAGTGCCACGTAAGCTTAAACTTTCTCACTTATCCAAGCAGTTACGCTTTCAAGCGCAGCGTTTAGGTTTTCAGGCTGTGACCCACCCGCTTGCGCCATATCAGGGCGACCGCCCCCTTTACCGCCTACTTGGCCTGCCATGTGGTTAACAAGCTCACCGGCTTTAACTTTGCCCGTTAAATCTTTTGTTACACCGGCAATTAGGCTCACTTTTTCGCCGCTGGCAACCCCTAGTGCAATAATGCCAGAGCCAATCTTGTTTTTAAGGTCATCAACCATACCACGAAGCGCTTTAGACTCAGTCCCTTCAACGTTTGCCACAAGTAGCTTAACGCCATTGATCTCTACAATAGTATCAAGTAAAGACGCGCCTGCTGCGCTCGCTAGTTTATCGTTAAGCTGAGCAATTTGCTTTTCAAGGCCTTTTGACTTTTCAAGCAGCGCAGTTACTTTTTCAAGTACTGATGCGCTATCACCTTTAACCAGCGCTGCTACATCATTTAGCTGTTTTTCTTGCTCATTTACAAACGCAACTGCATCTGCGCCCGTTACGGCTTCAATACGGCGTACACCTGCAGCTATACCGCTTTCAGATACAATCTTAAATAAACCAATATCACCGGCACGCTCTACGTGTGTACCACCACACAGCTCAATTGAGTAATCACCAATGGTAACTACGCGTACTTCATCGTCGTACTTTTCACCAAACAGCGCCATTGCGCCTTTGGCTTTTGCATCATCGATGGCCATAAGCTCAGTGCTTAGAGCAAAGTTGCGACGAATTTCATCATTAACTACACGATCAATTTCACGTAGCTCTTCTTTAGTTACCGCTTCAAAGTGCGAGAAATCAAAACGTAAACGATCAGGCTCAACCAGCGAGCCTTTTTGGGTTACGTGCTCACCTAATAATTGGCGCAGTGCTTCGTGTAAAATATGCGTAGCTGTATGGTTTTTCTTGATGCGTTCACGGCGTGCATCATCAATAGTGGCATCTACTTTATCGTTAACCGCAATGCGCCCTTGTACGCTACCGTGGTGTGCAAACGCATTACCCAGTTTAGTCGTGTTAGTCACGCTAAACTCGCCACCAGCAACAGTAATGGTACCGGTATCACCTGTTTGACCACCAGACTCTGCATAAAATGGCGTATGGTTAAGCACAACAATGCCTTGTTGGCCGTCTTCTAAAATAGAAACCGACTCACCATTTGCAAATACTTCTACGACGGTCGCGCTGTGATGCGTGCTGTCGTAGCCTTTAAACTCAGTGTGTTTTTCTGACTTTAATTGCTCGTTGTAATCAGCACCAAATTTACCCGCTTGCTGCGCCGTTTTGCGCTGTACAGCCATGCACTCTTCAAAACCTGCATGATCAATCGTCATTTGGCGCTCACGAGCTACATCGGCTGTTAAATCCGCAGGAAAGCCGTAGGTGTCGTATAGTTTAAATACTAAATCGCCAGGGATCATGTCGCCTTTAAGTTCGCTTAGGCTCTCTTCTAAAATAGCTAAGCCACGCTCAAGAGTTTTGCCAAATTGCTCTTCTTCAATGCGCAGTACTTTTTCGATAATTTCTTGCTGCTTTGCAAGTTCAGGGTACGCTTGACCCATTTGATCAATAAGCGCTGCAACTAATTTGTAGAAAAACGCGCCTTGAGCGCCTAGCTTGTTACCATGACGTACCGCACGGCGAATAATACGACGCAATACATAACCACGACCTTCGTTAGATGGCATAACACCGTCTGAGATTAAAAATGCACATGAGCGAATATGATCCGCCACTACACGAAGCGATTTATCGTCCATGTCTTGGGCATTAGTTACACTTGCAGCAGCGGCAATTAAGCCTTGGAACAAGTCGATTTCGTAGTTTGAGTGCACGCCTTGTAAAATGGCTGCAATACGCTCAAGGCCCATACCTGTATCAACAGATTGTTTAGGTAATGGCTCCATAGTACCGTCGCTTTGACGGTTGTATTGCATAAATACCAAGTTCCAAATTTCGATAAAGCGGTCGCCATCTTCTTCAGGCGAACCCGGAGGACCACCCCAAATATGCTCACCGTGATCGTAAAATATTTCAGAACATGGGCCACACGGGCCAGTATCACCCATTGACCAAAAGTTATCTGAGGTAGCAATACGAATAATACGATCTTCGCTTAGGCCAATGTCGTTATGCCAAAAACCAAATGCATCTTCATCGTCGTGGTAAATAGTAACCAGTAGTTTTTCTTGTGGTAATTTAACTACTTCAGTTAAAAACTCCCACGCAAACTTAATAGCGTCTTGTTTAAAGTAATCGCCAAAACTAAAGTTACCTAGCATTTCAAAAAATGTATGGTGACGTGCTGTGTAACCTACGTTTTCTAAATCGTTATGTTTACCACCAGCACGCACACAACGCTGTGCACTTGTAGCACGCGTGTAAGGGCGAGTCTCTGCGCCTAAAAACACATCCTTAAAAGGAACCATACCCGCATTATTAAATAACAACGTGGCATCGTTACCCGGAATAAGTGAAGCCGATTGGACAATTTGGTGCTGTTTGCTGGCAAAAAAGTCTAAAAACTGTTGCCTAAGTTGTGCCGTAGTCATGTGCTGCATGTGAAAATCTCACCTGTATTTACTGTGCTTGCATTGCAAAATCAATTTCATCGTAGCTAAATCCTCGGTACATTAAGTAGCGCACGCGCTTGGCCTTATCTTTATACTCGAGGTTTGCCGGTGTAGTGGAATACTTTTTATTGTACGCTTCCTGCGCAAGCTCAAACCAGTCTATTTCGAGCTCCTCTACTACTCTTTCAAGTAGTGAGCGGTCAATCCCTTTGCCTATGGCTTCGCTTTGAATGCGCTTTAAGCCATGGCCTTTAAAAATGTGTTTTCTAACAAACCCTTCGCAATAGCGCTGCTCGTTAATAAAATTGTGCTCTTCACACCAATTAAGCAGGGTTTCTATAAACTCATCGCTGGCTTCTTTTTGTTGAAGCTTAAAGGTTAACTCACGGCGCGAATACTCTTGGCGCCCAAGTAACCACAGTACATAGTTTTTTAGTTTTTGTTTTAGCTTATCATCCATTAAGCATCAAAACGCCCGCTTTGTTCACTGCTAAGAGGCTTAATGTTACTGTCGTCACTTGGCGGTACAACTGGCATAAAAATAGCCTGATAAGATACAAAAAAGCTAATGTAGCAAATTGGCATTAAAATCAACAGCGGTAAGAACGATAAGAACATAGAAAGCGCCATAAATAACGCACAAATAATGCCAAACACACTGAGAGCAAATAAGTTATGGTAAAAAACCAATAATGAGTTTTTAAGCGCCGTTAAAATACGTTTTTCTTTACTAAAGTATATAAGCGGTACCGCGTAAGCAAATGCCATTAAATACACCGCCATTGCGACGATAAACAGCACAACACTCGCCCCCGAAATACTATTTAAAGTTTGCTCAAGCGCAACATTAGGATCAAGCCCTTCTTGACTCATAATAGCCACAGCGTCAGCAAATAAGCCATTAGCGAGTAACGCCATTAAAATACCCGCACCCATTTGGTAAAGCGCTAAACGTAGTAGCCCTAAACGGTTTCCTTTTGCGCTAAAAGGTTTAAGTATGTCGGCTAGCATAATTTTACCGCCCTGCTGCTTAGTAAGCACCGCTTGGTAAAACCCGGCTGTTAAAAATGGCGTAGCAAGGGCTGCAACCACTTGAAGCAAAGGTAAAAATAACGACAGTATGCCTACTATGCCTATTAATAAATGCATAACTACAAAGGTAAACGGCTGGGTTTTAAAAATATGCCAACCGGCTTTAAACCACTTTAGTCCGGCATCGGCTTTAAAAATTCGTAATTCGTTAGACATACTGGCTCTTAGATTAAACAAAACACGCCAAGTATAACTTGGCGTGAGGGGGGATTAACAGACACTACATGATTAAATAGTTAAGGTTTTTTAATTTTTTTAATATCTAACATATGCGCGCCGTGTTTAATTTTGGTTTCTAGGTACGCTTTGTTACCTGTAAGGCCTGCTTTAATGTGCGCATGGGTGCCAATAACCGTGTCTACTTCAATGCCGGCATCTTTTAATGCATTAAGCTTTTTAGGGTTATTGGTCATTAATTTAACGTGGTTTAAATTAAGTGCGTTAAGCATTAATACCGCATCCGAAAAATCACGTAAGTCATCGGCAAAGCCTAAGTGATTGTTAGCCTCGTAGGTGTTCATACCTTGTGATTGCAGTACGTAAGCGTCAATTTTATTATATAAACCAATGCCACGGCCTTCTTGGCGCAAATACAATAACACGCCGCCTTGTTCGTGCATCATTTCAATACACTCATTTAGCTGCTCGCCGCAATCGCAACGCGATGAATGAAACACATCACCGGTTAAACATTCAGAGTGCATGCGAATAAGCGGCACAGACTGCTGTGAGTCGGCATTGTTAAACACAAATGCAACGTGTTCTTGGCCGTCTTTTAAGCCACTAAAAGACACTATTTCTGCGGGAATATCACTATTTTTGCCAACATTTAGCTGGGCTCTTGCTCTTACTTGCGCCACGACACATCCAAATAATTAAATAACTACGACACCATGAGGTGATAATATCACAAACGTTTAAATTTAGATCGTAGTACAACATAGTTTATGGCAAATATATGGCGACGGCAGCCACTGTTTTCAATATTTACTCGTAATAAAAGTACAGCCTTGAACAGCGACTGCACTTACCTAAAAAGCAGACAATCAAACTCTGCTTTGCTATTTTAAATTTAACAAAGCAATTGTGTTTTGAGCATATTAATATAAAAGCAAAGCGCGTAGACAATAATGACTACCATTCTCATTTGCGGTATTTTGTTTCTAGATTGAACACTAATAGGGATTGTTATGAAAGCACAACACCTCGCCTTAATGATAGGATTAACCTTTACGGCTTTTTCAGGTCAGAGCAAAGCAAGCCAAGTTAGCGATGATAAAGCCGCCTTTTCTGATGCATACCAAAGTTATTTAACGGCTGTAAAAAAAGATGAAAATATAGAGCAAGCCGCTAAACGTGCCTACACGACAGGGCTTACGTTTTATGGTGACAAAAGCGATAACACCGCAAGTCTTGCTATTAATTATGCCAAAGCAATTACAGCGCCACGCACAATAAGCAGCAAAAAAAACGTAACCGAAATGCGTTACGAGCTGTACTCGCAAGCCTATTCAATACTGGCAAATAACCACGGTAAAAATGCAATAGAAACAATCGATGCCTTAATAGGTAAGGCTGAAAACACCAGCTCGGCCTATCAAGCCGATAACGATTACGACCGTGTAATTGAGATTACTAAAACACAAAACAACCCTAAATTTGTTGCCGACATGCAGTTTGAAGCAGCCTCGCTGCTAGCCAAAAAATTTGCTCATAAAAAATACCATAAAGCTAAAACACTGCTTAACCAAGCCGATGACTACTACCGTAATAACCTAGACGACAACACCGTAGAGCGCATTAAAGCCGACTTTTTAATGGCGTCGTTTGCTCAAGGTAAGAAAAAATACAATGAAGCCATTGAACGACTAAACCATGTTGTATCGGTATTTGATAACAACTTAAGCTTTGATCACAGCGCTGAGCTTACTGCGCACTCAAAGCTTGTTAACCTTTACGAAAAAACAGGCCAAAGCGAGCAAGCCACTAAGCATTGTTTAGCAATTGCTAAAATGGTACCGTGGAAAAAAACACAAGAACAAACACCTATATACCGCAAAAACCCTGAGTACCCACAAAACAAAGCACTCCAAATGCGAGATGGCATAGTGGTTGTTGAATTTGACGTAGATACCGCAGGCTTTGTTAAAAACCCAGAGGTAATTAGCTCACAAGGTGGTAAAGAGTTTGAAAGGTCGGCACTTAGCGCACTTAAAAAGTGGCGTTATGCACCAAAATTTGAAGACGGCCAACCTGTTGTTGCAAGCACGCAAGTACAGCTCGACTTTAAAATAGCCAGATAACACGCAAGGTATTAAAAAAGACGCTAACTCGCGTTTTTTCTGTTCAGAAACTTTATTCAAAGCTTTGCCAGTATTTTATCGCTTGCGGCTTCTATTAAGTCGAGCACATTTTCAAAGCCGTCATCGCCGCCGTAGTATGGGTCGGGTATGGCGCGTTGGCTTTGCTCGCCGTATTCTAAAAACAATGCCAGCTTGTAATGTAAATGAGTGGGACAGTTTGCTTTTAAATCAGCTAAATTTTGTGTGTCGGCCGCTAAAATTAAATCAAACTCAGTAAAGTCACTGTTACGCACTGGGCGCGAAAAAATTCCTTTAAAGCTATAACCGCGTTTTTCACCCGCAGCCATTGAGCGGCTATCTGGCGTTTTACCTTCGTGGTAGCCAATAGTCCCTGCCGAATCGACTTTTACCTCTACACCTAACTTTTTAGCACGCGCTTTTAACACCGCCTCTGCTGTGGGCGAGCGGCAAATATTGCCTAAACACACTATCAGTACTTTTTTCATTAAGGCTCCTTTAGCTAATTTAACAACTTAGGCTTTAAAACTGTTTTAATATAGTCTCGTTATAGTCATTGGCATTTAAAGTCAGGTTATACTTGGCCGCCACACTGTCAAGCTCCACTTGTTTTATAGCTAACTCATCCATGGTAATGGTGTTATCGTCAAGCTGCCATAAAAGTCGTGAGCCCGCATAACTATAATGAATCGCTAACAGAGCATCGGCATTGCCCTCGCGCCCTGCTGCTTTTAGTTTTGGCATTTTGCGGGTTATTTTATTAAGCGCTTGTTTAAGCTCCCACACATATACCACTTCGGTCATAAAACTATGGGTACGGTATTTATTTAACAGCCAGCCAATCGCCAAACTAGTTATAACAACACCGGTTAAATTCCAATGAAAATGGCTTCCGCTTTCATCCGGAAACAACGCAATTAACGTTTGCGATATAGCTAAGCTGCCAACAGCTAAACCCGCTGCACAGCCTATAATTACCCGATTTAAATGCTTACGGTAACGTGCTTTATCTATTTGTATAAGTTGCATAACAGCCTAAAAATTTATAAGTAAAAGAATACAAAACGCTATTGTAACTAAACCCCGCAATTTTTATAAAATTATTTAACCCCTTTTTGATTTGCCCCCCGTTATAGCTTTTAAATAACCCAATTAAGTTTACTCGGAGCGGCTTATGCACACACTTGAAGTACCCAATAATTCAGCATTTATTAAAACATCAACCGCCGTTATTGGCGGTGCAGTAATGACCTTTGCGGCTTTTGCGTTTATGCAATATTTAATATCTGGCGAGCAGCGCGCACCGATTAAACCCGGCGGCGATATTATTGTAGAGATTTTTCAGGCACCAGAGGATTCACAAGTAAGGCATATACAAAAAATACAGCCGCCACCGCCGGTGCCAAAAACACCGCCTAAGGCACCACCCATAGGTACCGCAAACGACCCTGTAATTGCTATAAACGACGTAATGCCGGTCACTATTGACGATTTTGGTGATGATATAAATAGCACCATTAACCGCCCTACGGGAGATGCAACGCCAATAGTGCGTATAAACCCTAAATACCCAACGTCTGCTGCTCGCGATGGCATTGAAGGCTGGGTACAACTTAGCTTTAGTATTTCACCGACCGGCGAAGTAATAAATCCAGTTGTAATAAACGCAGAGCCAAAACGCACTTTTAACCGCGAAGCAATAAGAGCTATTAAACGCTGGAAATATCGCCCCAAAGTAATAGAAGGTGTGGCACAATTACAAACAGATCAAACTGTACAGCTCGATTTTAAATTAGATAACTCTATTTAACGGACTAAACGCCTATGCTACTAAGTATTAAGTCATGGTTATTTGAAACGCCAAGCAAGGATTGCATGGCAAGTTACGCAAAAAGTGGCGACAACCGCCACTTAGAGCAGCTTGTTGCCTTATACAGTAACGATTTATATCACTACCTAGTAACGCAATCTAATACGCATTTAGCATACGATGTAAGCCAACAAACATGGCTAAAGGTAATTGAAAAACGCCACCTTTACCAAGCGCAAACTACGCCAAAAGCCTGGTTATTTAAGCTCGCACGCAACACACTCATAGACGAATACCGCAAACAGCAGCGCTTTGTAAAACTTGACGAAAACACCCACCTACCCGCGCAGCAAAATGAGCAAGGTAATAACAACAGTATTAGCAATATAAATTACCAAGCGTTCGATAGCGCACTCAAGCAACTGAGCTTTGTGCAACGCGAAGCCATTACCTTACAACAAGAAGGCTTTAGCCTTGCCGACATAGAGCTTATAACGCAAAGCAACCATGAGAGCGTAAAAACAAGGCTGCGCTATGCCAAGCAAAACCTTAAACGTTTATTAGGAGCAAACAATGAACAAGCCTGATGAGCAGTTTGATCAAAAGCTCTCACAACACTACAAAGAGCGAAAAGCACGCACTACACTCAGCGCTTCCCAACAAAAAGCGTTACTTAATAATGCCAGCCATAAAAAGCCCTCAAGGCTTAGTTTTACGCTACAGTTAACCAGCCTTGCCTGCGCACTGGGCGTATTCGCATTTATTGTGTTTGATAGTAACGAGGGCATTAAGCACGCACCTAAAACGGTGCTTAATACCATCGACATTCACGACTATTCAATTATTAAAACCCACGAAATAACCCCATCGGGCAGTTACACAAGCGCCATTACCGAGCAAAAACATGCACTCGATACTCAACATGCCAATAACTTACGCTTACACCAACAACGCGACATAGAATACGGCACGCTCGTAAAGGTCGATAACGACTGGTACATAGCCAGCTGTAATGACGAAGTACTGGTGCAAATTAAACAGTCATTATTAAGTGATTTAAAGGGAAGGCACGCGGTAGAAAGTAATATAAATACCGGTGATATGCTCGCTATGGCACACAACGGTAAAGGGCAGATTATAGGGCTTAAACATGCGGGGGCTGGGGTTAAGCAGTGCGGGGCTTAGGGTTGTTTAGCTTAGTTAAGGCTGGTGGTAATTTAGATATATTACCACCGAGAACACAGAGGCGCTGCGCGCTGCACAGAGGTAGTTAACTATCGCCCATATAATCTAATGGTGAGGAAAGCTCTATAAAATCACGATATTGCCCTTTAGTAATTTTGTTGTATTCATTTTTGATATAGATATAGTCAAGCCATAATAAAGTAACTTCTGGAGAAACTTCTATTTTATGCTGTGCTAACGCCTTTTCTGCTTTTTGCAGTTCCGTTAAATCCTCACCACTAGAAAAAATAATATTGAAATCAAGTTCATGTAAATCAAAGATTTTACAGAAGGTATTCTCAATAAATTTAGATAGTGGTATAGGATAATTTTCCTTAAAGTACTTATTATCTTTAGGGGCGAAGTGGCCGTTATGGAATTGAGAGGTGTATGACTGTGGATCAATAAAATAGATTAACTCGGCTGATAAATACTCTTCTGATATATCTCTTTTTAAGAAGTCAGCTATACAAATATTTATGATCTTATTTTCATCACCTCGTTCTGTTCTTTTGAACCTACCATTTATTATCTCCTCATAAAGTGAGTGGTTTTTTTCATAGATACAAAATAAGACAGCGAGCACAAGTACATCTACTTTTTTACCACTTGGTAAATTTGCAATAATGGCCGTAATGCGTTCAGTAATTTGAATAGCTGTTCTAGGAGGTACCTCAAAGGCATCTAATACAACTGAAATATTAGCTAAAGCAGTTTCGTGGGTTTGTGAGCGGGGGAGTAACTCAATATTTTTACCTTCTAAATACGCCGTTTCAAATTTAGTTGTATCGCTGTGTACTAATAAAAAATCTTTTAAAACAGGACGCTTTAAACTGTAACAACTATTAAAAAAACGGCCTAGATAAACCTTTGCATCAAACCCTTCGCCGTATATTGATTTGATTGTATGTTGGAGTTGCCCTGTATCTGTTGCCACAACAAATACTATACCTTTAACATCAAAAATATGTTTAATCGTCTCTAGCATTTCGACTGCATAGCTTGGTCGGCAACGGTCTAATTCATCAATAAAAATAAATATAGGTAACGATTTATCTTCCTGCTTTTCAAACTTACTGACCCAATCATCTAACTTAGACTTTATTACTTCAACGCTCTTGTTTTTAGCTTCATGATCTTTAATCAAGTTTTGTGCAAGCGCCTTTACAGCGGGCGAAAAGTCGCTACCAGTTGGCTTATTAGAATTTTGATTTTGTTCACTTTCTATTTCATCATCAGAAAATAGTAATGTGTGTAACTCATCTAAATCGATACCAGATATTTTTTTAGTTAAGCCTTGTGCAATTGCAGGTGCAACAGCCTTAAACATCGAAACGGCACTTTTAGGTATTTTTATATTGAACTTAGATTGAAGTTGAAGCTGCTTAATGATACCTGCAATTACAGTTAAAAATGGATCGTCTGAATAATCTTGCTGCCATGCATCAATATAAACTACAGGGTAATCTACTATTAATTCTTGCGACCAACGCTTAAGAAAATAGGTTTTACCTGCCCCCCATTCAGCATTGAGATTTAATACATAATTTTTCTTTTGCTCTTCATAAGGCTTACTTTCATCATAACCTTCTTGAGCTAATAATCTCGATAAGAACGTAGCATAGCGAGCTCGACCTAATTTATCAGCAGGAAAATATTCTTCTAATGGAGGCTTAGTTGCTTTACTCCAATTAAATTCTTTAATCTCTTTCATTTAATTCCCTTTAAAATAATTCTTTTTTATATAGTGCCACATATCAATAAGTAAACGTGAGGCCTGTGAAAATTTTTAATTATTTAGATGTATTTAATTCAGGCTGATGCCCGACATGCTAGCAGGCTAAGCACCTACAAAACAGTGTATATACTCGGCTTTAAAACGGTGAAATAAATTGACGATCCGTTGGGTTTCGTGTCACTCAACCCAACCTACGTGTAAACAAAAAAGCCTGCGGTTAAGCAGGCTTTTGAGTGTTTAGAATTGTCGTATTCTAAAATGCGTTTATAACACAATTATGCTTGTTACTAAGTACGCTATAAACGTCAATGCGCCGCCAAATAACGCGTACGGTAGCTGTGTTTTAACGTGGGTGAGTAAGTCACACCCCGAGGCGAGTGCCGATACGGCGCTGGTGTCGGATATAGGCGAGCAGTGATCGCCAAATATGCCACCACCTAAAATAGCACCCACTACAAGCGATGGCGGCAGGCCAAGCTCTTGGATAAGCGGTACGCCAATAGGGATGAGTATGGCAAATGTGCCCCACGATGTACCCGTTGTAAACGACATAACCGCACCGGTAATAAATAGCACAGGTACAATTAAGTAAATAGGTAAGTAGTCGCCCACTAAAGAGGCTACAAATACACCGGTACCTAGCTCTTTTAAGCTTGCGCCTAATGTAAGTGAAAGCAATACAATGCTCACCAGCGGTAATAACTCGCCCATGCCTTTAAAGCCGGTGTCGACGAGTTGATGGTGAGTAAATTGGCGCGAGCTAATCATTAAAATGTAGGCAACAATAATGGCAAGCACCGTTGCATATAATACCGATTTAGAGCCGCTACCTTCTGCTAATACACCGTTTCCAGTGTAAAACATAAAGCCGACCATGCTTACAATTAGGGTAAGCAGTGGCACTAGCATAAAGCGCGCTTTAGAGCCTTTTACTTCTTCTTTTAACTCAGTTTTTTGTAGCTCTAGCTTTTGCTCGGCGTCTTTCATTGGGCCGTGTACTTTATCAAACGCGATAGTGTAAAACACAATAACTAGCGTGATAATGGCGTAAAAGTTATACCCTACGCTGCCCCATAAAATAGAAACTGCCGATTCGCTTAGCTCGTAATTGCCAAGTAAACCCAGCACAAATGCGCCCCAGCCGTTAAGCAATATTAAAATACATACAGGTGCACTGGTGCTATCAATAATATATGCCAAGCGCGCTCGGCTCATTTTAAATTTGTCGAACAAGCCGCGCGATACAATACCAGAGGTTAATACACTTAGGTTTGATTCTATAAACACCGCGATGCCGGTAAACATGGTTAATAAGCCAACTTGGCGCTTACTTTTTGCAATGCCTTTGTTCATTAGCATATTAACGGTGGCTGCTACGCCGCCCGATTCGCGAATATAGGCAAGCAAGGCACCAATCATAATACTAAATATTAAAATGCGGGTGTTACCTGGCGAGCTGGCTACCGATATTATGCGCTCAACGGTATTTAAAAATGTAGCAAATAAGGTATTACCCTCGCCTTGTATTGCGAGCAAAAATTCTGATGAAGCCACGGCCACCAAAAGTGCCATTATTACTTCTTTGCGCCAAAATACGATGGCAATAGCAATGAGTGGCGGTAATATAGAATACCAAGACATAAATTAACCTTTATTATTAGCGAAGTGTATTCGCTTAGTCACGTTAAAACGCTTATTTTTCAGGCCATTTTCAAAATAGACGCCTGAATTTGTAAACCGCTTAGCTTAATGGATTGGCTTAGTTAAGTCACCTGCAAATAAATCACTTAAAGCGCTGCACTTAGGCTATTTTAACCTAAACGATAATTTATTGATTTAGTAATGCTTCGTAAATAAGCGATACAACCGAACCATACTGTGCGGTCTCGTATTGTTTGCCTAAAAATTGATAATGTTTTTGGGTGCCTTTTATGGGCGTATGCCGCGCATTGGTCAATAAAATAATGGCTAAATCGTAGGTTGGATCTATTACAGTCACTGTGCCTGTCCAACCGGTGTGGCCATAGGCTTGTGCACTTGCGTAAGGGCCAAAGTGCCAACGCCTAGCTTGATTGTTACCTGCAAGCCTAAAACCAAGGCCAAAGGTTTCGTTATTTAATTGTGGCGTTAAAAACTGCGCTAAGGTTGATGCGCTAAATAGCTGGGTATTGCCAAAACCACCTTGGTTTAATAGTACTTGGCAAAGCACCGCTAAATCGGGCGCATTACTAAATAGTCCCGCATGCCCTGCTACGCCATCGAATGAATAAAATGCCCGCTCGTCGTGCACTTCGCCTTGCAAAACTTTAGTGCGTATATTATCAAAGGTAATTCGCCCATCACGGGTGTTACCGCTAAGCTCGGTAGCTGCAAATTCAGCACGTTTAAAGCCCTTTTTAAGTGGGTTAAATATTGTGTTAGTTAGTTTAAGTGGGGCGTAAATGTGTTGCTCTAGGTAGTCATCAAGTGGTTGCTTGGTTATGCGCTCAATCAGTACCCCTAAAATCATGTAATCAATATCGGAATAAACGGCTTGTGCGGGGTATTTATTACTTAGCGGCACTTGCGTAAGTAACAGTTGCTTAGTAGTTTGGCTATTTTGCGAAAAATACACACCGCCGTTTTTAGCACTTTTTCGATGAAAATCAAACACCGGCGGGTAACCCGCTGTATGCGTGAGTAAATCTTTTACTGTGTGCAGCTCGCGCCCATCGCCTTTATATTCGGGCAAATAGCTTTGCACTGGCTTGTTTATATTTAAACGCCCTTCGCTTACGAGCTTCATTAAGGCAAAGTTAGTGGCAAATATTTTGGTATTAGAGGCTAAGTCAAACAAGGTCTGTGTTTGCATTGGCTCTGGGCGTAGTAGCATTAAATCACTTTGTTGATACTGTTTGGCATCACCATAAGCGCTAAGCTTTATGAGTTCGCCACTTTTAACAACGGCTAATACCGCCCCCGGAAAACCTGCTTTTATATCTTTTTCTATTAGCGTATCGACTTGGCTAAAGTCTATATTACTTTGCGCGGCGGTATTTAATGTCGGAAACTCAAAGCGCAAAGTAAGGCTTGCGCCCTTAGGTTGAATATTTTCAACTTTAAACGTATTTACCCCGTTATGAGTGCGCCTTGCGAGCGAATACTCGTATAAAGTATTAGCGGCTAATTGCTTGGTAATATTAAGCTTTTGGTTATTAATGAAAATATCGGCGCTCGTCGCGTTATTATTTTGAATTAATAACTGCCCTCGCCCTTTATAGGCTTTAAATGTGCCTCGGTTATTTACATACTTTCGGCTACTTGGGTTAGCCTCAGGAAAAGTAACCACAACTTGTGCATTTGGAAGCACTGCTAGATCACTTTGTTTAAGCTCGCTTACTTTAAAGTTGTTAGCCTTGTTACTACTACACGCTGCAAGTGTAAGACTCATAACTGCTAATAAAGCGACTTTAAAATAGGTGTTTATTACTAACGCCATTTATAACCCTTACTTGTACAGTAAATACGGCGCTCGCTGCTTTTTAAATGCCTTAAGCCCTTGCTGCCAACGTTGTTTTATTTGTGCCTCTGATTGCCCTGCTTCAATAGCTAAACGTAGTTTATTAGTGCCTGCCAGTTTATCCATAAAATTAGCGCGATCAAAAAAAGTAATATTATTTTTAGTTAATTTACTATATGCCGTTATTAAGTAACTTAAATCAAGCCCGCGCGTGTTTGCCGAGCGTAAATCGAGCCCTTTTACCATTATATTTTTAAATTTAGGGTTAGCCGCCGCGCCTTTAATAGATCGTGGCGTAAAACTAAACTCGCCAAGCGCGACGGGCGAGTAGCCAATTACCTGAAACGCAAAGTCGGTGCCTCTGCCAATACTGACTGGTGTTGCCTCAAAAAAACACAGCGACGGGTAAAGCGCAATTGATTGATCGTTCGGTAAGTTAGGGCTGGGCTTTACAGGTAAACTATAGGATGTTGAGCGCGTGTAATGATCAACTGAGATCACCGTCAGCTTTAAATCGGCTGCTTTATTGATCCAGCTTTCGCCTTTGATCATTTTAGCAAGTTCACCTACCGTCATGCCGTGCAGCACGGGTATTGGGTGCATACCAACAAATGATTTAAATTCGCGCTCAAGTATGGGCCCATCAACGTAGGCAATATTGGGGTTTGGCCTATCAAGTACAATAAACTCAATACCTTGCTCGGCTGCGGCTTCCATCATGTAATGCATAGAGCTTATGTAGGTATAAAAGCGTACGCCCACATCTTGAATATCAAAAATAATTACATCTACATTGCTAAGCGCCTCTGCACTTGGCTTTTTGTTTTTGCCATAAATAGAAATAAGCGGGATACCGGTTTCGCTATCAACGGCATTTTTAACATGGGCACCAGCATCGTGATCGCCCCTAAAGCCATGCTCAGGTGCAAATATTTTGGTTATGTTTATATTTTTAGTGAGTAAAGCATCAACCAAATGAGTATTTTCAACACGTGATGTTTGATTTACCAAAAGCCCAACACGTTTATTTTTTAATTGCGGTAAATAATGTGCGAACTGCGCAGCGCCAACCACGGGGGTATTTTGCGCTTCGCTTTGCTTTGCGCTCACATCTAATAAGCTGCTAAATAGTAATACAAAGGTGATAAATACGGCTTTAAACATACAGCAAGATCCTTTTAAACTAGGTGTTTAAAATACCACAGCTTAAGTTAAAGAGCAGTGAATGGTTTTTGGCTTCTCATTTATTCCTCTTTTACTTCTCTTTGTGCTGTAATTTTTTAAGACAAATGATTCACAAAGAGGTTAAGAGGCGCTGCGCTTCTAACGTGAGCAAGCTCTACGTCTACGCTGAAATTTTTAGCAGGGGTGTTTGCTTGGCTTAACTGATAGCTGATAGCTGAAAGCTTTCTCAAAATTCAGGCACAAAAAAACCGACTTAATGTCGGCTTATCTATGAAAGTGGTGGGCGCAGGACGTATCTTTTAAGAGTGAACCTCCGATCGCTTGGCTTTAAGCCAACACTTTCTACTTATTTATACTCTAAGCAGAGCCTATAAAAGTGGTGGGCGCAGGACGTATCTTTTAAGAGTGAACCTCCGACCGCTTGGCTTTATTAGCCAACACTTTCTACTTATTTATACTCTAAACAGAGCCTATGAAAGTGGTGGGCGCAGGAGGATTCGAACCTCCGACCGCCTGGTTCGTAGCCAGGTACTCTATCCAGCTGAGCTATGCGCCCACTTTCATTTTTTCTTATTTATACTCTAAGTAGAGTTTCTAAAACAACCGATATAAGTACACACTCTAAAAAGTGAGCTTAGCTTATGTATTATTTTAAACACAAAAAAACCGACGCTTATGTCGGCTTATGTATGAAAGTGCTAGGCGCAGGACGTAACTTCTAAGAGTGAACCTCCGATAGTCAACACTTTCTACTTATTTATACTCTAAGCAGAGTCTATGAAAGTGGTGGGCGCAGGAGGATTCGAACCTCCGACCGCCTGGTTCGTAGCCAGGTACTCTATCCAGCTGAGCTATGCGCCCACTTTCATTGGTTACTTATTTATACTCTAAGCGGAGTGTTGTAAAAGTGGTGGGTGCAGGACGTAACTTCTAAGAGTGAACCTCCGACCGCTTGGCTTTAGCCAACACTTTTTTTGCTTATTTATACTCTAAACGGAGTGTTGTAAAAGTGGTGGGCGCAGGAGGATTCGAACCTCCGACCGCCTGGTTCGTAGCCAGGTACTCTATCCAGCTGAGCTATGCGCCCACTTTTACAGCTTGCTTGTTTATACTCTTAGCAGAGTGTTAAAAAGTGTTGGAAGTAGGACGTATCTTGTAAGAATGAACCTCCGACCAATTTGGTTACAAACCAAACACTTTAACTTGTTTATACTCTAAGCAGAGTGTGTAAAGAGTGGTGGGCGCAGGAGGATTCGAACCTCCGACCGCCTGGTTCGTAGCCAGGTACTCTATCCAGCTGAGCTATGCGCCCATTCTTTACTTTACAAGACTAGCCATAAAATGGTGGAGAGGGAGGGATTCGAACCCTCGATAGAGCTACAAACTCTATACTCCCTTAGCAGGGGAGCTCCTTCGGCCACTCGGACACCTCTCCGTCTTGTGGGGCGTATAATAAAGATTTCAGAAAATATGTCAAACACTTTTATGCCAAAAATAACTATCTGGTTACAGAACGTGCATAAGTCAGCTTTAATTAAATAATTGGTTTGAAAAATAAGCGATTTAAAAATTTTCGTCTGAGGGGGCAACACCCATTACTGGCACTAAATCATCCTTAAGTTGTGCCAAATATTGCTCTTGGTAACCTAATTGCTGAAACTCAGCAATACAGGCTCGATAATAAGCTTGTCGCTTTTGCTCTATGGTGTCAGTTTCTGTTGATTCTTCAGCTTGGTTGTCTTTCATAATATATTCTAAGTCCATTTGAGAATGCATATTTAGCGTGCTAATTTAACCCCGCTCAAAATTTTGGCGTATTCTAGCCAAGTTTTTTACATAAATACAACAATTTATTTAAACAACAATCACAAATAACGTTGTAGCGCTAAAATCAGGGTTACTTAATATAGAGCTACATTAAACAGCCCCATCTGAATTAACCATAAATGGTTACTTTAAATTTTAAGTTTAGTACCAATTAATTAAAAAGCTAAAAACTCTCCACTTCTTTTATTTATTTTTTACACACCTGTTTAGCCTTCCCTATATATGTAAATATGTGTATAGGTACAAAAACGCCGCTAAAATTTAGCGGCGTTTTTAGAGTTTATTTTGTTAGTTTAAGCTTAGTCAGCTTGTGGGCGCATATGCGGGAACAAAATAACATCTTTAATGGTTGGCGAATCAGTAAATAACATGACTAAGCGGTCAATACCAATACCTTCACCGGCAGTAGGTGGTAAGCCGTACTCTAGTGCGCGAATGTAGTCTTCATCGTAATGCATTGCTTCATCATCGCCAGCGTCTTTTTCTTCAACTTGGCGAGTAAAGCGCTCAGCTTGATCTTGTGCATCGTTAAGCTCCGAGAAGCCATTTGCAAGCTCACGCCCGCCAACAAAAAACTCAAAGCGGTCGGTAACAAATGGGTTTTCGTCGTTACGGCGTGCCAGTGGCGATACTTCCCACGGGTAACCTGTGATAAATGTAGGTTGGATGAGCATGTGCTCAGCCGTTTCTTCAAATATTTCACATAAAAACTTACCTGGGCCCCATACGCAATTTTCTGGAATTTTAACGTGTACTTGCTTAGCGTACGCTTTTAATTCTTCAAAGTGGTTTTCTGGGTCGTTAAATACCGCAGCATCAAACTCAGGGTTAAACTTCAAAATGGCATCAGCCATGCTAAGGCGCTCAAACGGTTTGCCAAAGTCGTACTCTACTGAGTCGATAACTTCGCCGTTTTCGTCTTTAGTGGTATTAACTACAATTGGGCTACCTAAAACGTTTGTTGCCACTGTACGTAGCATGTCTTCGGTGATGTTCATTAAATCGATGTAATCAGCATACGCTTGGTAAAATTCAATCATAGTGAACTCTGGATTATGGCGCGTTGATAACCCTTCGTTACGGAAGTTACGGTTAATTTCAAATACGCGGTCAAAACCACCTACCACTAAACGCTTAAGGTAAAGCTCAGGCGCTATACGTAAGTACATGTCTATATCAAGTGCGTTATGGTGAGTTACAAACGGACGCGCAGATGCACCGCCAGGAATAACCTGTAGCATTGGCGTTTCTACTTCCATAAAGTCGCGTTCTGCTAAAAAGCGACGAATGCCTTCAACTACTTGAGAGCGAATGCGGAATGTTTCGCGCGTTGCTTCGTTAGTAATTAAATCAACATAACGTTGGCGGTACTTGGTTTCTTGATCTGATAAACCATGAAACTTCTCTGGTAATGGGCGTAGTGACTTAGTAAGTAGCTCGTACTCGGTCATTTCTACGTATAAATCGCCTTTACCTGATTTATTAAGTGCGCCTTTAACACCAATAATATCGCCAATATCTAGTTGGCCGTATTTTGCTTTTAAGTCTTTTTGTACATCTTTAGATGCGTAAGCTTGCACGCGGCCTTTCATATCTTGAATGGCCATAAAAGGACCACGCTTAGCTAAAATACGGCCTGCAATTGATACAACGTGCTGAAGCTCTACTAATTCTTCTTTACTCTTATCACCAAACTCAGCCTGTAAATCAGCCGTGTAATGTTCACGACGGAACTGATTAGGATGACCGTTGGCTGGGCAATTTTCGCGAATAGCGTCTAATTTGCCGCGACGCTCAGCGATTAACTTATTTTCGTCTTGGATTTGATCAGTCATTTTTTAGCTCTTTTTTAGCTTGGTGGTTATAGGCCAGATTTTAGGCTGGCTTCAATAAATTTATCTAGGTTGCCGTCAAGTACCGATTGCGTATTACGGTTTTCAACGCCAGTGCGTAAATCTTTAATGCGCGCATCGTCAAGTACGTAAGAACGAATTTGGCTTCCCCAGCCAATATCCGATTTTGCATCTTCTTGCGATTGCTTTTCAGCATTTTGCTGCTGAAGTTCTAGCTCAAATAATTTAGCTTTTAACTGCTTCATTGCTTGGGCTTTATTTTTATGTTGCGAGCGCTCGTTTTGACATTGTACAACCGTATTGGTCGGTACGTGAGTAATACGTACTGCCGACTCGGTGGTATTAACGTGCTGACCACCCGCGCCCGATGCACGGTAAACGTCTATACGTAAGTCAGCCGGATTAATATCAACTTCAATATTGTCATCTACTTCTGGGTAAACAAACGCAGAGGCAAACGAGGTATGACGACGACCGCTTGAGTCAAATGGGCTTTTACGTACCAAACGGTGTACACCGGTTTCTGTACGCAACCAACCATAAGCGTATTCACCTACAAAGCGCACTGTTGCGCCTTTAATACCGGCTACATCGCCGTCGGTTGCTTCTACTAGCTCAACTTTAAAGCCTTTCGCTTCGCCCCAGCGTAAATACATGCGTAATAACATGTTACACCAGTCTTGCGCTTCAGTACCGCCAGACCCAGACTGTAAATCAAGGTAAGCGTCGTTTGCATCATGAGAGCCCGAAAACATACGGCGAAACTCTAAACCCTCAAGCTGCTTATTTAAGCCTTCAAGTTCAGTTTGTGCTTCAACAAAGGTGTCTTCGTCTTCGGCCTCTACTGCAAGCTCTAATAAACCTTCTACGTCGTCAGCACCGGCTACTAGGTTGTCGATTGTTTCAACAACGGCTTCTAATGCTGATTTTTCACGGCCAAGAGCTTGTGCGCGCTCAGGTTCATTCCATACGGCTGAATCTTCAAGTTCGGCGTTTACTTCTTCTAGGCGCTCTTGTTTGTGAGCGTAGTCAAAGGTACCCCCGAAGCAGTTCAGTACGTTCGCGAATTTCCTTGATTTGATTAATCACAGGATTCACTTCAAACATGTACATTACTCCAAAATGGCTAGATTATTGCGCACTAAAATTAGCACTAAACGCAATAAATTATCGTCAAATGATAAAAACGCCCGATTTTAACAAAAAAACGCGCGTTTTATTAGCCTTTTATGCATGCATTGTGCATATTTTTTAATGCACTTTTTCAAGCTCTCTTACTATTAATTGCAGGCTAAACTTGCCCCTAAATTCGTTTATATCGAGCTGATAAGCCACTTTGACATAACGAGCTTCGGTGTCGGGCCATGCTTTTACATCAATGCCAAATGCAATGGCATCCACTAGCCGGCCAGATTGATGTTTAAGCACCAGTTTTAAGTGTTTTTCGCCTACTATACGCTGTTGAATAACTTCAAAGGTGTGCTCAAATACCGGCTCAGGAAACTCCTGCCCCCATGGGCCTGATTGCTTTAATAGCTGAGCAAAGTCCATGGTAAAGCACTCATTTGGCAGCTCACCGTCGGTAAATACAATACAGCGTTTGCTTTCTTCACTTAACTGCGTACTTACCGCGGCATCAAATGCGTTTTTAAAGTCATTAAAGTTTTGCTCATCAATACTCAACCCTGCCGCCATAGCGTGGCCACCAAATTTATTAATTAAGTGCGGATCGGCAGTATTTAGCCCTTCGAGTAAATCGCGCATATGCAGCCCTTCAATAGAGCGGCACGAACCTTTTATTTCGCCATTTTCGCCACCAGCAAAAATAACCGTTGGACGGTGGTACTTTTCTTTTAAGCGGCCCGCTAAAATACCAATCACACCTTGGTGCCAATCTTCTTGGTATAAACAAATAGCGTCTGGGATGTTATCGTTATTAAATGCAAGCCTATCAAGCACAGCTTGCGCCTCGGCTTGCATGCCCTGCTCTATTTCGCGCCGCGCATGGTTTAAGCTATCGAGCTCGCTGGCAATGCGCCTTGCTTGGTTTATATCGTTACTTAGCAAACACGCTATACCCAAACTCATATCGTCTAATCGCCCTGCGGCATTTAAACGCGGCGCAAGCGAAAAACCAAAGTCACTGGCGCTTAGGCGCGCTGCATTTCGGTTAGCCACTTCAATAAGTGCTGTTATACCTGGGCGTGTTTTACCACTGCGAATACGCGCTAAACCTTGGTGCACTAAAGTGCGGTTGTTTGCATCAAGCGCAACCACATCGGCCACAGTACCTAGGGCAACTATATCAAGTAGGTCGGCCAAGTTTGGCATAGCGTGGTTTTCAAAGTAGCCTTGCTCACGCAGCGTGCTTCTAAGGGCTATAAGCAAGTAAAAGGCAACGCCTACACCGGCTATAGATTTTGATGGAAAACTACAATCATGGCGGTTTGGGTTAACAATGGCATCGGCATTAGGGAGCTGCTCCCCTTGCAAGTGGTGATCTGTTACCAGTACTTTAATGCCCACTTTTTTTAATATGTCTATGCCTGCAATACACGAAATACCGTTATCTACCGTAATAACCAGCTCTGGTTTTATATCAACAATTTGTTCAGCAAGTGCGGGGCTTAAGCCATAACCTAAACTAAATCTATCTGGTACTAGGTAGTCTAAGTTGTTAAAGCCAAACATGGCTAAACCTTGCATTAAGGTGGCCGTACTGGTTGCGCCATCGGCATCGAAGTCGCCAACAATTAAAATGCGACTTTGCGCATTCAGCGCATCAATTAATAGCTCGGTGGCTTTGTCGATATCTTTAAACAGCTTAAAGTCGATGAGCGTAGCAGCACTATTATTTAGCTCGTGTGCATTTTGCACGTTACGTGTGGCATAAATTTGCTTAATAACAGGGTGCAAGTCGCTTGGCAGGTAAGAATCGTCTACCGTTTCGCGCGCAATGATCAGTTTTTTCATGCTGAGGTTTACTTATAAATTCAAAATAAAAACAAAAAAAGGCCATTACGGCCTTTTAATAAACGCAAGCGCCTTATTAAGACGCTTTGTTTGCCTCAAGCGCTGCACTTAGTGCGGCTGCAGGTTGATAGCCAGGGATCATTGTACCGTCTTCTAAAATAATGGCTGGCGTACCGCTAATACCAAAGCTTTGGCCTAGCTGGTAATGCTCGGCTACTGGTGCGCTACAACCGGCAACCACTTTAGTGTCTTCGCCCGATTTAGCTTCTGTCAGTGCTTCTTGTTGGTCGCGTGCACACCATACGTTCATTAAATCGGCGTAGCCCGAACCTTGTAATCCACCACGCGGAAACGCTAAATAACGAACAGTAATGCCCGCATCTAGTAAGTCGTCTAGTTCGCGGTGTAATTTACGACAGTAACCACAGCTAATATCGGTAAATACGGTAATTTGATGTTTTTCGTTTGGCGCTTTGTAAACAATCATTGAATCTTCGTATTCTTTTACGCCTTCCACACGTACACCATTTAACGCTTGCTCAGTTAAGTTGCTGCGGTTCTCTAAATCAATTAGCGTGCCTTGCATTAAAAACTGGCCGTCTGGGCTAGCGTAAAGTACACCTTTGTTTGTGATCAGCTCTTTTAAACCGGCAACGGGGCTTGGGTTTATTTGCTTAACGGTTACACCTAACGTGGCAAATTTAGTAACAATTGGGTCATCAGCATTTGGCGTTGTGGCTACACCATTTGCAAATGCACTGATACTTGTGCACAACATTGCACCTGCTAACATTAATTTTTTCATAATTTTCTCTAATTAATAATTCATACTAAATTGACCGCTAAGCCGATATAAAATTTCATACTAAGCGCGCGGATGATGCTCTGAATGTACCGATTTTAATCGTTCATTAGCAACATGGGTGTAAATTTGTGTTGTTGATAAATCGCTATGCCCTAACATCATCTGTACTACTCTTAAGTCGGCACCATGATTAAGTAAGTGTGTTGCAAAAGCATGACGCAATGTATGCGGCGATAAATCTGACTCAATAGACGCCAAAATAGCATAGTGTTTAATACGATGCCAAAAGGTTTGTCGGGTCATACCTACACCCCGTTTTGAAGGAAACACAAAATCGGTGGCATGTTTGATCATTTGCGCACGCCCCCCTTTTAAAAACTGCTCAAGCCAATACATGGCTTCTTCGCCAAGCGGCACTAAGCGCTCTTTATTGCCTTTACCTTTTACAAACACAACCGACTGGCGCAAATTAACTTGCTCCATGCGCAGCCCTACCAGTTCGGTAACACGTAAGCCCGTTGCATAAAGCAGCTCAAGCATAGCTTTGTCGCGCAGGCCCATGGGCTCTTCAATATTGGGCGCACTCAACAATGCTTCTACTTCAGCCTCTGAGAGCGTTTTAGGTAGCGATTGACCCGCTTTAGGTTGGGCTATATTTTCAAGCGGTGAGCTGGCGATACGTTTTTCGCGCACAAAGTACTGATAAAAGCGTTTTAATGCGCTTATGCTGCGTGCGGTGCTGCGTGGTTTTAACCCTAAATCTACACGGTGTGCTAGGTAACTTTCTATATCTAAGCTGGTTACCGTCATTAAGTTTTCGCCTTTTAAAAATTGGCAAAACTTATCTAGGTCGCTGCGATACGCACTTAAAGTATTTTCGCTTACACCTTGTTCTAAATACAAGCTATCTAAAAAGGTTTCTAAAAAGTCGCTGTTGCTGTTTAGCTCAGTATTTTGCTCAGGTAAATCGTCAGGTCGCGTTGTCACGTTGTGATCTCATGTTGGTAATACCCACGGTAGAAGGTATCAATTAAAAATACCTTACGGTAAACTGCGCCCTATCATAACAGGCAATTACACAGTGATAAATACGATGCAGATTGGTTTATTTTTTGGCTCTACTACATGCTACACAGAAATGGCAGCAGAAAAAATCCGCGACCTTATTGGCGCCGATATAGTGACCTTACACAATATTAAAGACGAACCACTAAAAAATGCAGAGCAGTACGACTTTATCATCTTTGGTATTTCAACATGGGATTTTGGTGAAATACAAGAAGACTGGGAGTCTAAGTGGGACGACATTAAAGACGTAAACCTAAATGGTAAAACCATTGCTTTATTTGGCATGGGCGACCAACAAGGTTACGGGCAGTGGTTTCAAGACGCCCTTGGTATGCTTCACGATGAAATTAATACACAGTCGTTTACACAACTTGGTTTTTGGCCAAACGATGAAAACTACGAGTTTGAAGCGTCAAAAGCGCTTACCCCTGATGGCAAACACTTTGTAGGACTTGCGCTTGATGAAGACAGCCAATACGAGCTAAGCGATGAGCGCATAGCCAGCTGGGTTGAACAAATTATGACAGAGTACAGCGAAACGCTATAACGAGTTTGGCCTAAACCATGTTTAGGCCAACGTGCTACACATACCCAAGCTTTTTAGCGCACTTTTTTTCACGCATTTTGGCTTGCCTTTGCGATAACCACTTGGGCGCAAAAGTATTAATAATGCATGCCAGCACAATAAGTACAGACCCTATTACTTGCGGTAAACTTAACGTTGTATCGTAAAAAACAAGCTGAAATAACAACGCAAATAATAAGTTAGAATAAATAAGCGGCGCTAGTTGCGAGTTAGAGCTCGCTAATCGGTATGCTTTACCTCTAAAAAACTGCGTTGCGGCGGTCGACAGCCCAATTAATGCCACCATTAACAACAAACTATAATTGCCTATATCGATTGCAAAGCCTTGGTAAAAACTAGCCTCGCCCGAAGTAAACATTAATACCGGCACCATAAATAAAGAGGCCAATGTAAAGCTCCAACCGTTAATAACCATCATCGGTAGGTTAATTTTACTGGCTCGAAACAAGGTGATTTGCGAGCAAGCATTAAAAACCCCCGCCCCCAGGCCAATTAATAAGCTCCAACGCCATTGAATGCCATCACTATGAATATTTTGAATAATCACACCCGCAAACATAAGCGCCATTGTAGGTAGCAATAACCAATTTAATTTAGTTTTAAAAAGCACGCGCTCTATTAGGGGTATAAACAATGGCCCAGTACTAAATAAAATAACTGCCTCCACCAGCGTTAGCGTGTTTAGCGCCACTAAAAAGCAGTTTTGGCACAACACAATAAATAGAGCACGCACAGTAAATGTTCGCCAAGCTGATTTATTAGGCCACTGCCACTGAATCCCCAGCGCAAGCAACAGCATAATAACAGCGGGTAAAAACACGCGTAAAAAAACCACTTCGCTAGTACTAAAGTAATCGGTAAGTAACTTGGCTATAAAGCTATTTAGCGCCAAGGTAAATGTAGAGAGCAGCATAAATACACTAGCACGAGAATTTGACGACACCGCAGTTATCCTTTGAATAAAAAATGAATTTAAAAAGCGAAATTAAAGGCTTAATTTTTTTAATCTATTTATTATTTTTCAAAAAATTGGCATTGGCTTTTATGCCGCTAATTTTACGTGTACTTTATAAATTTAAAAGCGAATAATATTAAACTAACCTGTAAGTAAAACTTAACTGTTAAAAGGTAAGCTATGATCAAATCCGCACCACTAAAATCTCTTTATAGTTTTATTGCTGTTGCCGAAACTGGCAGTATGGTTTTAGCAGCCGAGCAGCTCAGTATTAGCCATTCAGCAATAAGCCAAGCAATTAAAGCGTTAGAGCAGCAATTAAATACGCCGCTATTTGATCGTATTGGTCGCCGTGTTGAGCTAAACCCTGTGGGTGAGCGCTATTACAAACGCATAGCTCCAGCCATAGCCGAAATTTTAGCTGCCAGCCATGAAGCCAGAAACACAACAAATGAATCAAGCTATTTAACACTCAATATGGTCAATTCGTTAGCGCTACACTGGTGGATCCCTCGAGTGGCCGATTTTCAGCGTATTTCACCAAATAGCGATATTCGTATTTCTAACTTGGTGGGTGAGTTTGATTTAGAGCGTGAAGGGATTGACGCCGCAATTATTCATGGCCAGCCCGATAAATGGCAAAAATATCACTGTGAAAAACTCGCCGACGATCAGCTAATTTTAGTATGTAATCCGCAGCTTTTAGCTGGATTAAATAAAGATGAGTTAACCGCGCAAAACTTACTTGAGCGCTTTAAAGCTATATATGTTACCAACCCGCGTAGACAAAACGATTGGCAAACATGGTGCGAGGCCAATAATTTAGCGCAGCCTAAGCAACATAATAACTTAACGTTTAATATTTCGGTGCAAGCAACGCAAGCAGCTATGCGCCAGCTGGGCATTTTAGTTACTCACAAACAATTTGTATGTGACGATATTAAGCACGGTATGCTCATCCAAATAGGTAAAAGCATAATTAATCCGTATCAACAATTTTATTTTGCAACAAGCCACACCATGCTTAATCACCCTCAAGTGAGTGCGTTACAAACGTGGCTTAAACGTGAGTTTTTAAAAACAGCCAGCGAGTAGCACTACTCGACTCGCTGCCAATACTGGTTACGGTAAAAAAAGCCAATATAACCGCGTACTTCTAACGTTTTGCCGTCATCTTGTGGCGTTAATTGCACGGTATAGGTTTTACCATTCGTTGGGTCAAGTATTTCGCCATCCCCCCACACGCCATCCTCTTCTTCCTTTACATCAGTGATTATGGTCATGCCTAAAATAGGCTGATTTTTTAGCGCGCCATCGCACTCTTTACAAATATCTTCTTGTTTAGTTGGGTCTAAAATAGAAGCTATTTTACCACTGAGCACATTATTTTTTTGTGTTATGCGTACGTAAGATTTAGCTTCGTTTGTATCTTCATCAATAGTTTTCCACAGTCCCACTGGGCTCATGTTTGCAAGCGCACCTTGGCTTACAATTAAAGCGCTTGCAAGCATGCTTAACACACCCGCTTTATTTATTATTTTCATTTACGTAGTTCCTATAAACTTTTTTTCATCATAACAAGAGTCTAATTAACATTACATCTTCAAGTAAAACGCTTTACATAACGCAATGTATTCATGGCTATAGTTGTTTTGCTCATCTCTTATGCACAGCTGTGATTGCTCTGGTACGGTTTTTAACGTACTAAAGCGCATTAAGCTGCGGCTAAATACTTTACTGGGTGTGGTTTTTACTTGGCAGTGCGCGTTTAAATAAAGCCCGTTTTGTTTTGCCAATTCAATAAATAAACCTGCCTCAGTGCTGGGTAAAATAACGTTAAAGCACGAGTGCTCATGACTTAAACGCATATAGGCATCTATTAACTCGTTGAAGCTTAAGCCATCAGTATGGCGGGCGGTGTTACGTGCGTCGTTATCGCCTTTTAAACTGTTATTAAAATAAGGTGGGTTAGAAATCACAACATCAAATGACGTAGATTGTTTAAACGCTTGTATTGATGTGTGCGCTAAAGTAATAGTTGGCCACGGGCTTTTAGCTATATTTTGCTGTGCTTGCTTGTAAGCGGCTTCATCAACTTCAACGGCGGTAATATTTAATATTGGCTCGCGCTGTTTACACATTAGCGCCAGTAAACCGGTGCCAGTTCCTATATCAAGTAGTGATTTTGCACCGTTTAACTTGACCCATGCACCAAGTAAAATGCCATCGGTTGAGACCTTCATGGCGCACTGATCGTGCTCAACCTTAAATTGTTTAAACGTAAACCCTGACATTTTTTCACCTTTTCATTCACCAACTGGCGTATAGCGCGTATAATTGCAGGTAATTGTCCCTTATTTTAGACACTCTATGCAATTTTCTGAATTTGATCTTGATACTAAACTACTCAACGCCATTACTAAAATGGGCTACGAGACACCAACCAGCATTCAACAACAAGCCATTCCTGAAGCGCTGCAAGGTCGCGATATTTTAGCATCAGCACCGACTGGCACAGGTAAAACTGCGGCATTTTTAATACCTGCTATCCAATATTTAATGGATTTCCCGCGTCGCGATCCAGGTTTTGCACGTGTGTTGATAATGACCCCAACCCGTGAACTGGCTTATCAAATTCATGAACAATGTGAGCTACTTGCAAAAGGGACTCATCTTAAAATTGGTGTTGTAACAGGCGGTATAAACTACGGTACCCATAAAGAGATTTTTGAAAGTAATAACGATATTTTAATCGCCACACCTGGGCGTTTAATGGAATACCTTGAAACCGAAAATTTCCACGCTGAGAACGTAGAAATGCTTATTCTTGATGAAGCTGACCGCATGCTAGACATGGGCTTTAAAAAAGAGATGCTACGTATATGCGATGAGGCTAAAAACCGTCGTCAGTGCTTTTTGTTCTCTGCGACTTTAGAAGGCGATAGCGTTGAGTTATTTGCAGAGCACATTTTAAACGATCCCGCTTTACTAGAGGCAGAGTCGTCGCGTAAAGAAAAAGCAAAAATTCATCAATGGATTCACCTTGCCGATGATTATCATCATAAGCTTGAGCTATTGGTAAATACCTTAAACGGCCCAGATGTAACTAAAGCAATTGTATTTGTTAAAACCCGTGAGCGCTTAGAAACGCTCATTGGTGAGCTGACTAACAACGGCGTAAAGGCAGCGTGGCTTCGTGGCGAGATGCCACAAGACAAACGCATGAAAGCCATGGCAAACTTCCACAGTGGTAAAACACGCATATTAATAGCAACCGATGTTGCAGCGCGTGGTATTGATGTGTCAGACATTAGCCATGTAATTAACTTTGATATGCCACGCACAGCAGATGTATATGTACACCGCATTGGGCGTACTGGCCGTGCCGGTAAAAAAGGCATTGCGATCTCATTAGTTGAAGCGCACGACATTGGCATTTTATTAAAGATTGAGCGATACACAGAGCAAAAACTTAAACGTCGCGTAATTAAAGGGCTTGAACCACAGCATAAAGAAGCCAAGCCACCGGCTAAAAAGCGTAAAGACCCTGTAAAAATGAAGGCAAAGAAAAAAGCCAAAGCTAAAAGTAAAAAGAAATAAGCCCCTAAACAAGCCGGCCACTGCCGGCTTGTTTGTACCTGTTACAAATGTAACCCTAGCATGTAACTCATTCCCATAAAAATGTAATTATTGCTCATCTGAATTTTCATAAAACAAAATACCCTTACATTTCAAAATCTTAAAATTGGCATCGAAATTGTAACTGAGAAAGTAACTCAGCTAAGAATCGCTGCACAATTAACCGTAATGTAAGGATAAAGTTATGAACCGCTTTAAGTTAACTATTGCTTTAGTATCATTTTGTTGTTTATTTTTATTAGCTTGCGCTACAAGAGTAAGTGCAGCACCTAACTTAGCCGTAGTAAGCAGTGTGGCTACTCAACCTAACTTACAACAAACAATCACCAATATGTTACGCACCAACCCTAATTTGGCATTAAGCGATATTCGCGTGCAGGTTGAAGACGGTGAAGTTGACCTATACGGTGAAGCGCAAACAGGTTTTCAGCGTGCACTTGCGCAAAAGTTTTTAGAAAATATGGATGGCGTTAAAATTATCCGTAATAAAATTAGTGTTATTTAATACCGCATTACAATATTTGTTTATATAACTTCTTCCTCTGCGTGGCTTGTTTCTCCAACACAAGCCGCGCTTTTTTATGCTTAATAACTCACTTTAGTATCTAAACTTCCAGCTTTTGCTCCCCTATTAAAAATAGAGCAAACACTTAGCCGTCCTTTCCCACTCTTTTAAATTAGTGACCTACTACAGCTTTGATAAAATAATGCTACAGCAAGGCTGTAGAGTTCATATAATCAGCGCATTTTTAATACCATTGACAATCTACAAGTGTTTGCTAATCAAGCTCACCATGGATAACAGTTAATAATATATGGCTTAACGTATGCAAATACCCCATCACTTACATAAGGAAGCTAATACATGAAACGGTTTATTTACTACTGTTAGCCCTTTTAATAACTACGCAAAGGATAAGGGGTAAATAAGTGAAATAGATATTATAAAAGTCTATACAGGCTCTGTTGCAGGTAAGATAGATGAAAAGGTAATAAAATGAGACGGTAGCAAAAAGCTAATACGCCTTAACTTAAAATAAATGTATTAAAAGAGTGCAGTAGCCCCACTTTACTACGTGGCCTAAAATGACTAGCAGCACATTTTTTTGTAAAAATGCGTTGCTAGTGGGTAACTATTACTGGGCTAGTTTAAACCCGTATTACTGTCACCTTGTTGTTTGGGTGACTGTTGGTTTATTTTATCGCTTATCATAGCATCGAGTTTTTCGCCGCCTTTTATACCAAAATCTAATGTACGTATTGGGAATGGAATACTAATATCGGCGTCATCAAGGGCTTGCTTAACAGCGACTACGCCTTTGTGGCGTACTGTCATAAAGTCTGGCTCATCTGGATATTTAATCCAAAACCACACCAGTAAATTTATACTGCTGTCGCCAAAACCTTCTGCGTATACGGCGGTTTCGTCTTTGCGTATTACAAAATCAAATTCATTAATTTTATCTACTATCACTTCTTTGGCTTTTTCGATGTCGTCGCCGTACGAAATACCAACCGGTACTTCTATACGCCTAACACCTAACGTAGTGTAATTCTTTAATACATTTCTAAATAATACCTTGTTTGGTACTAGGATTAATTGCCCGTAAAAGCTCTCTATGAGCGTGTTACGTAGATTTATTGAATGCACCGAGCCAAATACGTCATCGGTTTCAATTACATCCCCTGCTTTAAATGGTTTGCGTATGCCCATCGCAATACCGGCAATTAAGTTCTCGGTCATGTCTTGAAAAGCAAAGCCAATAGCTAAACCCACAATACCTGCACCTGCGAGCAGCGATGTTACTGTGCCTTTTAGGCCCATAAAATCAAGTGCGATAAACAAGCCCACACATAACACCACAACCTTAAAAATAGAGGCCATCAGGTCGGCTATTTGTTTTGAGTCGAGTGAACGCCTTAATAGGTTTTTCATCAGCTGACCGGCAAAGCGCGCTATGATTGAAAATACAATGGCTATCACCACAGCCACAATAAAGTTTGGGATATGGCTTATAACCACATCAAACCACCCGCCGAGTTTTTCTTCGATGAGTTTCTCGGCTTCGGCTACTGAAGGTATGCTGATCATATTTTTACACCTATCTATTTTTTATTTCATTAATAGTAGATGAAGTTAGCAAGTTTAGCGCCAGCATAAAAAAAGCCATGCATTGCATGGCTTTTTAACTCATTATTTACTGAGTATGTACTTAGTTTTGCTCATCGCGCATAAATACAGGCTCAAGCTCTTTAGTGGTTGCTTCTGGGCTAAAATAATAACCCGCGACACTAAACTCTTTTAATTGGCTAAGCTGCGTTACTTGATTTTCTATAATGTAACGGGCCATCATGCCGCGCGCTTTTTTAGCGTAAAAGCTAATTACTTTATATTGGCCATTTTTGCAGTCTTTAAAATGCGGGGTAATAATTTGCGCATTGAGTGCTTTTTTATCCACCGCTTTAAAGTACTCGTTTGATGCAAGGTTAACGAGGTACTGTGCGTCTTGCGCTTTTAATTCCTCGTTTAATTTATTGGCAATAATGCTGCCCCAAAATTCATACAGATTTTTCCCGCGAGGATTATCAAGCTTGGTGCCCATTTCGAGGCGATAGGCTTGCATTAAATCAAGCGGCTTTAATAAGCCGTATAAACCTGAAAGTATACGTAAATGGCTTTGCGCATAATCGAGGTTAGCTGCAGTAAGTGTTGCGGCATCTAAACCACCGTACACATCGCCGTTAAAGGCCAGTACTGCTTGTTTAGCATTACTTTGCGTAAATGGTTGCGACCACTGGCTAAAGCGCGCAGCGTTTAGGCCTGCAAGCTTATCGCTAATTTTCATTAGGCTGCTAATTTGCGCTGGCGTTAGTTCACGGCATACTTTCATGAGCTCTTCGCTGTGCTCTAGTAATTCAGGTTGAGTGAACTTATCTGTTGCGGGTGGCGTTTCGTAATCAAGATTTTTTGCTGGTGAAATAACAGTGATCATAGTTAGCTATTGACTTGTAATTTATTTAATGTCAATTTCAACATTAAATGAGACGAAAAGCACGTTTTGTTTATAAATACCATTGAAAATTAATCGCAATGGCCTAAATCCTACCTTAATAAATCATGCATCGTCGTTTTTCTATTGATAAGGACATAAGACCTATCAAGCATTGTCACACTGTTGCAGTATTGAATACTTATATTAAGGTAGTTTAGATTTTCTTTTAACTTGCTTGGAATGAGGAAGGCAAATGACTAGCGCTCTACAAAGGCTAAAACAACATTCATCTATCGTAGCCGACACTGGCGACATTGAAGCGATCAAAAAGCATCAACCAGAAGATGCAACCACAAACCCGTCGCTTTTATTAAAAGCGAGTGAGATTGAAGCTTACAAGCCTTATTTAGATAAAGCTTGGAGCTATGCAAAAGAAACAGAGCAAGATTCAGCTAAGCAGCTAGAACTTGCATGTGATTACTTTGCCGTATTAATTGGTAAAGAAATTAGCGAAATTGTGCCTGGTTACATTTCTACCGAAGTAGATGCTCGTTTATCATTCGACACCCAAGCAACTATTGATAAAGCACATACTCTACTTAGCCTTTACGAAAAAGAAGGTGTAAGCAAAGACAAAATTTTAATTAAAGTTGCCTCTACATGGGAAGGTATTAAAGCTGCAGAGCAACTAGAAAAAGAAGGCACTAAGTGTAACCTTACTTTATTGTTTAGCGATGCCCAAGCGCGCGCATGTGCCGATGCTAACGTATTTTTAATCTCGCCATTTGTTGGCCGTATTTTAGATTGGCACGTAGCAAATGGTATGGAAAAGCCAACCGATCCACTACAAGATCCAGGTGTTCAATCTGTACGTAGCATTTTTGAGTTTTACAAACGCCATGATTATAAAACCGTTGTTATGGGTGCAAGCTTCCGTAATACCGGCGAAATCATTGCACTAACAGGTTGTGACAAGCTAACAATTAGCCCTAACCTGCTAGAAGATTTAGGCAATTTAGAAGGCGCAGAAGAATACTTACTACACAGTGATATTCCAAAAGAGCCAAAGCCAACTCCACTAACTGAGTCGCAATTCCGTTGGTTACATAACCAAGATGCAATGGCAACTGAAAAGCTAGCTGAAGGTATCCGCTCGTTTGCAGATGCACAAGAGCAGCTAGAAGCACGCTTTAAAGCAATGTAATTCGCGCTAATTACTTTTAATAAACGCCGCACTTGCGGCGTTTTTTTATGCAAAAAATATATTAAGACTGTCTAATTTAATTAATTAATCACATTAATGTAACAAACTTGTCACTTTTTTATTCTATTTTTGCTGGGCCTGTGGTATAGGTATCCCCGAGGTTCACTAAAATCAATAGGAGATAGTCATGGATAGCCTAAACGATATATTAGAGATATTAGAAGGTCCTGATACAACAAGAAAAACCTCCCCAAAAAATAAAAAGAGAAAATGGCGTGAAATTGAGGCCATAAAAGACAAACAACGGTTACGTAAAGAACTACAGGAGTTAGACTTTTTTACAGACAGTATTGAAATTGATGAGCTAGATTTTTAACTTTAATACACATCAACTAATCAAAAGGCTTTCACGTATGAAAGCCTTTTTACTATATCAATTAAACCTGCCAGTTAATGGGCTTATCGCCTTGGGCTTGTAATATTTCATTAGTTTGCGAAAAGTGCTTACAGCCAAAAAAGCCACGATGCGCAGACAGCGGCGATGGGTGTGGGCCTTTTAAAATATGATGGCAAGCGCCGTTAATATTTTTACCTTTTTTTTGTGCGTGAGCACCCCATAAAATAAACACGACTCCTTTGCAGTGCGCATTTATATGGGCTATCACGTTATCGGTAAATTGCTCCCACCCTAAATGCTTATGCGAGTGCGCTTGACCTTGCTCAACGGTCAATACTGTATTGAGTAAAAACACGCCCTGCTCTGCCCAGCTTTGTAAATAGCCATGAGTCGGTATTTCAAAACCTGGGATATCCGTTGCCAATTCTTTGTACATATTTTTTAATGACGGCGGTAACTTTTTAACCTCTGGTAACACAGAAAAACATAATCCATGGGCTTGGCCTTCCCCGTGATATGGGTCTTGGCCTAGAATAACCACACGAATATTATTAAGGGCTGTAGCTTCAAAGGCGCTAAATACTTGTGACTCTGGTGGGTGAACTGCAACCCCTTCCTCGCGGCGCTTTGCAACATGACCCAGTGTTTGCTGCATATAAGGTTGCTGTAATTCATGTTCTAAAAAAGCTGACCAATCGCTCATTGTATACTCTTAATCTTTTTGCGTGATGCATCTATTTTATCACACATATCGGCTAGTCCATCTAGCATACGAGGGGTAAATCTATGCAGTAAGTCGGCATCAACGCGTATAAATTGATTGTGCTTTACAGCTGGGACTTCTGGCCATTTTTGCCAATTAATTTTAGCTTGTGGCTGCTCTGCGTGTTCATCAGGAATAATAATAATTTGTGGCTTTTTAATCACCACGTTTTCAATACTTATTTGCGGGTAATCAGTGGGGTTATGTGCAAACACATTGCTTACTTGGCAAATTTCAATAAGTTGATTAATCCATGTGTTATTATTTACAGTCATCATAGGCTCAGCCCAAAGTTGATAAAATCCACTGAGCTGTTGCTTATTTTGATAGCGCCTTTTAATAGCAGTTAACTTATTTGTAAAAGCCTCAGCCACTTGTTGGCTTTGCTCAACATACCCCGTTAATTGCCCCAGTTTTGTTAGCTCTTTTGCCAAGGCATTAATTGTGGTTGGATTACTTAAGTGAACCTCAATACCTAAGCGCTTTATTTGCTCTAAATCTTCACTTTGATTTCCGCTTTTCCACGCAATCACTAAATCAGGTTTTAGCGCTAATAATTTTTCAAGGGAAATACCATGGTAACCTCCAATGCGCTCAATACTTTTAGCTTCAATTGGGTAATCGGCGTAATCAACAGTGCCAACAATATTACTCCCCGCACCTATAGCAAATAGGTTTTCTACTATGTGGGGAGCCAGTGCAACAACACGTAGTTTATCTTGCGTAGTTGTATCACTAGCTGCTGCATTGCCCCCTAAACACAAAAACAGAAGTGCAGCAAAAAACGCGTTGTACATTAGTAATCAAATCCTTCAAGCGCCTTAATACCTGAGTCGAAGGCATGTTTAACATTGCGCACTTCGCTTACCGTATCGGCAAGGTCTGTTAACGTACGATGTGCTGCGCGTCCAGTAATAATAACCGACTGCATAGGAGGGCGGTTATTTAGCGCGTTCACTACCTCATCGAGGTCTATATAACCATAAGTCACCATGTAGGTAAGCTCATCAAGTAACACTAAATCAATACTGCTATCGGCCAACATGCGCTTAGACTCTTGCCATGTTGCCTGCGCGGCTGCAGTGTCGGCTTCTTTGTTTTGTGTATCCCATGTAAAACCGGTATTCATTACAACAAACTCAACGCCCACGCCTTGTAATAAGTTACGCTCCCCGCACTCCCATGTGCCTTTAATAAATTGACACACAGCGGCTTTTTTACCATGGCCTACACAGCGCGCAACCACGCCAAACCCTGAGGTAGATTTACCTTTACCATTTCCTGTAATTACTTGAAATATACCTTTTACTTCTTGCGCTGCGGCAACGCGGGCATCTACCTGTTCTTTTACTTTTTGCTGGCGCTGCTGATGTTTATCGTTGCTTTTATCTATCATTATTGTGTCCTTCATAAATTGATATAATGTGCTGTATGTTTAAATGCGCTTCGCATACAGTGGCTAAGCGCTCAAGCTGTTGTTCTCGGTGCTTAGCAATACTAATAGGCTTTATTGTGGCCTGTGGTTTTACCCAGTTCAAAATTTGCTCTGTAGCAGCAGGTTCATCAAACAAGCCGTGTAAATAAGTGCCTGCTACAGCATTGTCGTCACTGATGAAACCATCGCTTAAAAACCCATTAGGATGCGCATTAAACGTTAAAAATGGCTTATTAAGTGCGACGCCTTCACTAATACCCGCGTGAATTTCGTAACCACTACATCGGGTTTTATTATCATTTAACTGCATCGTTGCGGTTATCTTAGTCAGAACTTTTTGAGTGCTCAACGTAGTTTTAAATTCGCTTAAGCTAAGCCCTTGGGCTTCTTTAAGCGATGACTCAACGCCGTCAGGGTCGAAAATTGCACTCCCTAACATTTGCATACCGCCACAAATACCAAGCACTTTGCCGCCGTAACGTACGTGTTGTTTTATTTGCGTATCCCATTCTTCGTTTTTTAAAAAAGCTAAATCACCAAGCACATTTTTACTGCCAGGTATAATGATTAAATCAACCGGTGGGATCGCGTGAGTGTGGCGTACATAATTTACATTAATATTGGGGTGTAAACGAAGGGCATCAAAATCGGTATGGTTACTAATATGCGGCAATAAAAGCACGGCTATATTAATAGTGGCTGTTGTCACCTTGTTATTAATTGCTACAGCATCTTCGGCATCAAGGGCTAAGTCGTGTAAATATGGCAACACCCCAAGCACTGGTTTTTTTGTATAGCGCTCAAGCCAATCAAGCCCACTTTGTAGTAAGCTTATATCACCTCTAAAACGGTTTATCACAAAGCCTTTTACGCGCGCTTGCTCGGATTCGCTTAGCAGCGCTAATGTGCCCACTAAATGCGCGAACACACCGCCTTTGTCTATATCGGCAATAATAATAACAGGGCAATCTACCGCTTCTGCGTAACCCATATTGGCAATGTCGTTTTCGCGCAGGTTTATTTCTGCGGGGCTGCCTGCGCCCTCAACCAATAATAAATCAAACTGTTTAGCTAAGCGTTTATGCGAGGCAAGCACGGCATCCATCGCAACCTGTTTATAATTATGATATGGCCCTGCCTCCATATTATTAATGGCCTTACCATGAACAATGACTTGTGCACCTGTATCACTATTTGGTTTGAGCAGTATCGGGTTAAAGTCAATTTGAGGCTCTACATTTGCAGCAATTGCTTGTAAGGCTTGCGCGCGACCGATTTCCCCACCCTCTTTTGTAACTGCACTATTGAGAGCCATATTTTGTGGTTTAAAAGGGGCTACTTTTACACCACGCTTTGCAAATACTCTGCAAAGCGCTGCGACTAAAGTGCTTTTTCCGGCATCTGACGTCGTGCCTTGAATCATTAAGGTTTTCATCGGTTTTATGCCTTTGTTTTTCTAAAAAAGAGTAAACTTAAAAAGAATAGGCTACCTATAGCAGCGGTAATTACACCAACGGGGAGCTCTTGGTTTTTAAGTAATGTGCGCGAAAGTACATCAACCCACACCATAAATGTCCCCCCTACTATACTGGTTATGAGTAAGCCCGTAGTACTCCCCTGTGATATGAAAAAGCGCACTATGTGTGGCACCATCAACCCTACAAAACCAATCCCGCCACACAAGGCCACCAGCACGGCGGTTATTAAGGAACTCAATACCAGCATTAAAATTCTAAAGCGGTGTACACGCACGCCAAGTGATATCGCGCTCTCATCGCCAAGTAGCATTGCATTTAGCTGCCTTTTAAAGCTAAGCATAAAACCTATACACACAATAATAACCACACAGGGCAGCCACAACGTGGTCCATTGTGCTCGAGCAAAACTGCCTAGCGTCCAAAATAAAATCCCTGCCACCGCTTGTGGGTCGCTCCAATACAGCAATAAACTTGTGAATGCGCTAAATAAAAACGACAGTGCGACTCCTGCTAACAGCATTGACTCTACTTGAGCATTATATTGCCTACCAGCAATAAGTATTAACAAAGCCATTGCTAAAAAGCTCCCTAATAAAGCCGCAACTGAAAGCATAACCCCAGCATTTATACCTACTACAGCCATAAGCAGCACCACCCCAAAAGAGGCGCCTGAGGATATACCAAATAAATAAGGATCGGCGAGCGGGTTTCGGGTTATTGTTTGCAAAATAAGCCCTGCGATAGCCAAGCCTGCGCCCGCCATAAAAGCAAGTAAAGTGCGCGGTAGCCTAAGCTCAAAAATAATACGTGAGTTAACTGACCCCTCACCTGCAGATAAAACACTCATTAATACATCAGTTAATGATGTTTCGGCTGCACCAAAACTTAATGCGATAAAAAGGCTACCAAGGGTTATTAGTAAAACAGTTGTAAGTGCACCCCATGAGGTTATTTTTGCTCTATCCATTATATTAATAGCCATAAAAGTAAGTAATATGAGGAATAGTCTGGCCATTTTCCGTGCATTGAGGGTGACTTGATACACGCGCACAAACTCCAAAAACTTTTGCAAGCATATCCTCATTAAGCACCTGTGCAGGCGAGCCTGTATGGGTTACTTTTCCTTTATCAATAACGATTAAATCATCGCACATAGCGGCCGCTAAATTTAAATCATGAAATGAGGCAAACACAGTAACCCCTAGCGATTTTGCCAGTTCCATAACTTGTATTTGGTATTTAACATCTAAATGGCTAGTTGGCTCATCCATAATCAGCAATTGCGGTTGCTGCACTATAGCGCGGGCAATCAATGCACGTTGCTTTTCGCCACCTGAAAGCGATTCAAACCTTTGCTTATAGTGTTGCTCAAGTCCTACGGTTTTTATAGCCTGTGCTATTTTTTGCTTATCGTTTTCGGTGGTGGCGCTAAAAAGGGGTTTATGAGGGGTAAGCCCAAGCGCAACCACATCAAATACACTTAGGTTAAATTGCGCAGGCGTTTCTTGTAGAACGACAGCAACATATTTTGCGTAGTCCTCACTCTTAATTTGCCAGATATCTTGTTGATTAAAGGTAATGTTACCAGCGGTAGGTTTATTAAAGCGATACAAACAGCGCAACAGGCTCGACTTACCCGCTCCATTAGGGCCAATTAAGCCAATAAATTTACCCTTAGCTATGCTTAAATTAATATTATATAAAATAGCGCGGTTATCGACTTGCCACGACACATTTTGAACCTGCAATAGGGGTATATTTGGCGCTGATGTAGTTTGCAAAAGTGAGTCCTTTTAAGCAGGCACTCACTAGCAACACAGTTAAAAAAGATGTGCTTAATAAAAATGAGTTTACCCGCTCGTTAAAATATTTTAATCACTTGTATCTGACTTAAAGCATTAGGCTAATTACAGTTACGGGAATAGCTGAGGAGTTTCACCCCATTCCAAATGAGGCTCTATTATGGGTGGGTAAGTAAATAATTTAAAGCAAAAAAACCGCGCTCATTAGGGCGCGGTTCAAAAAGGGAGTGTTTAAGCTATGCTTAAAACTTGTATTCCATACCTAAACCTACGTAGTCTTGGTCAATATTGTTATCCATATCGAAGCTTGAGTAAAAACCAAATACTTTAATGTTTTTATTTAATTTATGATCAACACCTACAGAAACTGCCGTTTTGTCATCGCTGTCGTCAAAATCCATCGCTTGGTATTGCACTTTAAATGTGTTTTTACCCATGCTGTAAGCGGCGTTTAATAAATAGCCGTCTGCTTCTGCGCTACCGTCTACTTTTTCTTGAGTTTGGTACATAGCGCCTAATTTAAAGCTCTCTACTTTACCTTGAATAGATGCACGTACTACATCGTAACCGTTTACTTCGCTATCAGCTGCAACCGATGCATAAACCGCACTTTTTTTAAGTTTAGAGTCACCGTAAGTAACCGCCATTGAATAGCCATTATCTGCATCTACATCATCTTCGGCAATAAAAGTAGCAAGTACTTTAAAGCCTTCGTAACTATTAGATGTATACGTAATTGAATCACCTAAGCGGTTTTCACCTTTAAAAACGTTTTTAATATCGCCTTCAAGGTCATTAAATAAATCTATCTTGCCTTGTGATTGCTTAAGCGCTGTATCATTGCGACCTACAACAACCTGACCATAAGCGCCTTTCAAACCTACATACTGGTTACGTGCTGAGATGTTATCGTCGTTATCACCTTTAGAGTCAGCATCAGATACATCAACTTGAAACTCAAACTTGTAAACTGCTTCTAATCCATCAGAGATCTTTTCAGATCCTTTTAAACCAAAGCGCGATGCATTGCTCTTAATTTCAGTGAAAGACCCTTCGCCGTCGTCAGACGATTGCACAGTAACATTCGCTTTACCGTATACATCAACATCTGCAAACGCACTGAAAGACAAGCCACTTACTAAAGCAACACATAAGCTCGATTTTACAAAATTCATGTTATTTCCTCGATAATCACAAGACTAATTTTTAAAACAGCTGCAGTTTGTCATTGTAAAATGACAGATATATTACAAAGGAAACATTTTTGTCTTTTTATTTTAATAAAAGTGTCTAATATTTGAAAACAAAGCGACATGAATATTTAATAAACAAAACTGTACCTAACAACCTCACTAAAAAATCATAGTCGGTATTTAGTGTTCATCAATAGGCTGATAAGCATTTATTTTAGGCAACAAGTTGATTAGGGTTTCTATTAACTCTTTTTGCTCATTATCTCTATGATAGGCCACAAAAATATCACGCGAAGTATGTTCTACATCTTTTACATGAAACAACTCCCCCTTTTCTAAGTGAGACTCAACAAGCACCTCAGGTATAAAGGCACTACCGCCACACTGCAGAATTAAATCAAGCGCAATACGACCTGTACTGGTTCTAAAGTAAGGCGGCGTTTTACCTGTAAACTGACGCGCATGCCAAAGCGAGAAGGTAGTACCCCAATCTACGTAAACATATTGATTGTCAAAAAAGTTTTCGTTGGTAGCCGTGTCATAACCACTTACCGGAATAATAGGTAACTCGCAAATTCGCTCAACTACGAGTTCATCAACTTTAGGGGGGTCAAATAAAATGGCTAAATCAAGCGTACGCTCTAAGAGTAGACGAGTGCTTTCTTGTTGAGCCTTGACCTCTGCAACCAATGACACCCCAGGCATAGCTGACACAATATTAGTAATACCAAATTGCAAAAAAGCATCCCATATATTGGGCGTACCCGCTAAACTTATTTGTTTATGCATGTTATCGGCAAGTGCTACATCTACCTTGGCGCGCTGCATACCTGTAATAATCATCTTAGCGTGCGGAAGTAAACGCTCACCAGGTGCTGTTAATTGAATATTGTTACGCTGGCGAATAAACAGATTAACACCCAACCCTTGCTCCAACTGGCGAATTCGAAAGCTGACCGCTGATTGAGTGATATACAGGTTTTCGGCTGCTTTACCAAAGTGCCTTGTGCGCGCAACCTCTACAAATGTTTTTAATAAATCTATATCCAATTTTTTATCCTCACGATAAAAATAACTTGTTTAATAAATTGCCAAACTTGCATCATACTCCAGCAATAAATGGGTATGAGGATACTATTATGAGCAATGATATTTCACTACTTCGCCAAGCTTTTGTTAGCCAACGTCAGTTTTATGATGATAACAATTTTCCTCGTGGGTTTAGCCGCTGTGGAAACTTTACCTTATTAGAAGCCAGTATATTAGAGCAGCACGGCGTTGTACTAAAAGCGCTTTTTGACAAAACTTTAGCGCCACAAAACGCCATACAAGAGCAGTTTGTTGACGTGGTGTGTAGCGCCAAAGAACCGACTAACCCCATAGAAAAAACATGGCTTAAATATTTAAAACTCACAACCTGTAAAAGTAAGTTTCATACGCTGTTTGGGCGCTCAAAAATATCGAGCCAATTACCTATAAACCAAGAAGACTATAGCGAGTCAGATACCGTATAAGCCACTAAGATATTTGCTTTTTTGCGTTTTAACAGTTAAAACTTGTATTAGCAAACATATTTGCAAAATATCATACAAGGTTGTTACGTGACGCGAAAAATACTCATCATTGAAGATACGCCAACAATAGCGCGTGTGCAAAAGCATATCGCGCTTAAAGCAGGTTACGATGTAGATGTAGCCGACTCTTTAAAGGCAACAAAAGAGTTGATCAAACACAACAGCTATTTTTGTGCTGTTGTTGATTTTATTCTTCCTGATGCCCCTAACGGTGAGGCTATTGCGGATACGATAGAAGCCGATATCCCAACTATTGTTATGACTGGCAACATAGATAAGCAAACACGCGACACTGTAGAAAAATACCCAATAATCGATTACATAATCAAAGAAAACAAACAAGCTTACCAATATTTAGAAAAACAACTTAACCGTTTACCCCGTAACGAAAACGTAAAAGTACTTGTTGTTGACGACTCAACCTCTACCCGCAGATACATTTGCAGCTTACTAAAGCGCCACAAATACCAAACACTCGAAGCAAAAGACGGTAGACACGCCCTTGAGATACTCGAAAACCAAAAAGACGTATCTGTAATCATTACCGATAACGAGATGCCTAACATGAATGGCGATGAGCTATGCGCTGAAATTCGCCGCCTTTACAGCAATGACGAAAAAGCCATTATTGGTATTTCGGGTGCTGATTCATCAGCCCTTTCGAGCTTATTTTTAAAAAATGGAGCTAATGACTACTTACACAAACCCTTTAATAGCGAAGAGTTTTACTGTCGACTGAGCCAAAACGTCGACATGCTTGAACAAATAGCCACAATAAAACGCCAAGCAAATACTGATTACTTAACAAAACTACCTAATCGCCGCTACTTTTTTGAAGAGTCGAGCAAGTCGCTCAAGGCTTTAAAAATGTCGCAGCAAAATGGGGCACTGGCTATGCTAGATGTCGACCATTTTAAATCAATTAACGATACATACGGCCACGATGCGGGCGATGAAGTCTTAAAAGGGTTGGCGGTGTGTTTTAAAAAGTACTTTGAAAAGCAGTTAGTTGCTCGCTTAGGCGGTGAAGAATTTGCCGTTTACTTTGCTAATGTCACCACAGCGCAAGCGCTAAAACGCTTAGACGGGTTTAGACAATTTATAGAGCTTAACAGCCAAGAATTTAGCCAAGAAAAAATTAAATTTACCATCTCTATTGGCTTTGCCAGTGGCCCTATTTACCAAATAGATGAGCTACTTAAGCAGGCCGATTTAAAGCTATATAACGCAAAAGAAACCGGCCGTAACAAAGTGGTAAGTTAAGTTATTGATTACACCTCAGCAGCTGTGATTGCCGCTTTTTTACGTTTACGCGATTGATGATAAGAGTCCCAGGTAAATATCGCCAGCGCACTCCATATACAAGCAAACGTAATCACCCGCTCTGCATCAAACACTTCACCATAAAACACCACGGCGAGCATAAACATTAAGCTTGGGCCTATGTACTGAAAAAAGCCCAAGGTCGTGTATTGCAAACGCTTAGCCGCTCCAGTAAAGCAAAGCAGCGGCAAGGTAGTAATAATGCCAGCACTAATTAACAATGCATTGGTATGCCAATCGTTTAGAGCTAAGTCTGAGGTAGGCGTTGGTGCCATTACCCACCAGTAAATTAAAGCAACCGGCAATAATATTAGGGCTTCGAGTAAAATACCTGGCAGCGCTTCAACAGGTAACTTTTTACGAAGTAAACCATAAATCGCAAATGACGTGGCAAGCGAAAAAGCCACCACCGGAAACGAGCCAAAACTGACCAATTGCAGCAATACGCCAGCAAATGCTAAAAATACGGCGACCCCTTGTAACTTGCGCAGCCTCTCACCTAAAAAAAGCATCCCTAATAAAACATTGAGTAATGGATTTATATAATAACCTAAGCTGGCATCAAGCATATGATTGTTGTTTACTGCCCAAATAAACAACCCCCAATTAAAGCCCAATATTGAGGAAGTAAGTACTAACATTAAAATAATTTTAGGCTGCACGACTATGCGCTTAACTTTATCCCAGTATTTAAGCACACTGACGACCAGCACTAAAAAAACCACAGACCATACAACACGGTGAGTTAAAATTTCAAAGGCAGAAACATGTTGTATTTGTTTAAAATAAATAGGCGCAAGGCCCCACATTAAAAAAGCTAAACAGGCAAAAATACCGCCTTTACGCTGCTCGTTTGCAATCGACATACATACTACCTACACATACTAAAAGGTCGACAGTGTATACCAATTCGAGCTGTTACGTGATTTAATTTGAGGCGAGTAAGCCTAAACGTAAGCTCATTTATTTGTGCGCCCTTATCCTACTAAATATGTCCCTGTACCAAAGGCAATTTGAATTGCTTTTTCATTGTGCAACTCCATTCTACAAACACACACTTTGTTACCCGAACGGATCAATGTTGCACTAGCAGTAAATACCTCCCCTTTACCGGGGCGTAAATAATCTGTACGTAAGTCAATGGTTCCTAAAGTAGCCAGCTTTTGCTGTACGCTTTTTATGTCCAGCTCGGTAAGTTTATCTATAACACTCGCCGCAGCAAGCATACCACCTACATTATCAAGTACCGCTGATATAATACCGCCATGCAAGATTTTTTGCGCAGGGTTACCAATAAACACATCCTGCCACGGAAACGTAATTGCAGCTTGCTCAGCGCTCAGTGCATTTACTGAAATGTTTAAAAATTGGTTAAATGGCATACCATTTACAAATAACTCGCCAACTTGCTGAGTTAACATCTCTTTGTTCATTATTATTCTCCATGTTAAACTGGTACGATGAGTTAAGCATACCTCAAGTATACAAACCAGGCACTAATTAAATCATTTATCGTTAAGCTAAAGACATCCTATAAAAAAAACACTAAAATAGCCGCCAATGAATACTCTAACCCCTACTCCTAGTACATTGGTCCGAAAGCCCGATACGGTTCTAAAGCAAGTGTTTGGCTACAGCGAATTTCGCGATGGCCAAAGCGCTGTGATTGACGCGGCCATAAATGGCCAAGACTCATTAGTCCTGCTCCCCACTGGCGGCGGAAAGTCTGTTTGTTATCAAGTACCTGCGTTAGTGCTTGAAGGGGTTACCGTGGTTATTTCTCCACTTATCTCGCTCATGCAAGATCAAGTAACACAGCTTCAAGCATTAGGTGTTAAAGCGGCTTACATCAACAATAGCCTGGCTCGCGAAGAGCAGCAATTGGTGTATCAGCAATTGCACCAAGGGCTAATTAAATTACTGTACGTTGCTCCTGAAAAAGTACTTCAGCATGAATTTACCGAGCGCCTCAGCCACTTAAATATAAGCTTATTTGCGATTGACGAAGCGCACTGTGTATCGCATTGGGGGCATGACTTTAGACCTCATTATTATCGATTAAATGAGCTTAAACAGCGCTTTTCGCATGTACCTATGATGGCACTGACCGCCACGGCCGATAAAGCGACACGCTTTGATATAGTTGAACAATTAAAATTACAACAGCCCTATATCCATACTGGCAGCTTCGATAGACCTAATATTCGTTACACCATTGAGGAAAAGTTTAAGCCCATGGCGCAACTACTGCGCTATTTAAAAGAGCAAAAAAATCAAAGTGGTATTATTTACTGCACAAGTCGTAAACGCGTTGATGACATTGCCGAAAAGCTCGCTGATGCAGGCTTAAATGCCGCCGCTTATCATGCAGGTATGAGCAACGAACAACGCCAATTTGTGCAAACTGGGTTTGCCCGCGATGACATTCAAATAGTGGTTGCCACCGTGGCCTTTGGTATGGGTATAAATAAACCAAATGTGCGCTTTGTATTGCACTACGATATTCCAAAAAGTATTGAAGCTTATTACCAAGAAACAGGGCGAGCCGGGCGTGATGGTTTAGCGGCAGAAGCCATTATGTATTTTGATCCTGCCGATATAGGTCGAGTTAGGCGCTTTTTTGAAGATATAGATGACGAGCAGCGCCGTAGGGTAGAAGAGCAACGTTTTAACTCAATGGCCAGCTTTGCCGAAGCACAAACATGCCGCCGCCAAATATTATTAAACTACTTTAGCGAATATAAGCGTGAGCAATGTGGTAACTGCGATATTTGTATTAATCCACCAAAAAGCTTTGATGGTACGCTCGTAGCACAACAAGCGCTTTCGTGTGTGTACCGAGCAGGGCAGCGTTTTGGCTTAGGCTACATTGTGGAGCTTTTACGTGGTGCCAATACCAGTCGTATCCGCGATAATAATCACCACGAGCTCAGCACCTATGGTATAGGTAAAGATAAAAGCAGTGAATTTTGGTTAAGTATTTTACGCCAGCTTATACACCAAGGTTTATTAAGCCAAGACATTACCCAAGGTGCCTCGCTGCGCTTAACCGAAGCAGCACGCGCAGTACTTAAAAGTGAGTATGCCTTACAACTTGCCGAGCCGCGCTTGCAAGCTAAGCACGTATACCAAGATAAACTGGCGCAGTTTAATTACGACAAAAAACTATTTGCCCGCTTACGGGCTCTGCGTAAAGAGCTTGCCGATGCCGATGATGTGCCGCCGTACGTTGTATTTAACGATAAAACCCTCGCCGAAATGGCGCAGTTAATGCCCACCAGCGACAGCGAGTTTTTAAAGGTGTCGGGCGTTGGCTTTACCAAACTCAATAAATATGGCGGCGAATTTTTAACGGCCATTCGTAACTACCTTGCTAATAATTAAGTAAATCATGACCAAAATTGAATACAATCACGCCCATAAATGCATTGTTATCAGCCCCGTAGAGGCACCTCATGATGAAGACTTTGAGCTGTGGAGCACACTGTTTTTACACGCTGATGAGATAACCATTATTGATTACGCAGAAGGGGCTGATCGTCATCAATTACGTTTTAGCTATCAACAGCAAACCTTTAATTTAAACTTTGAACACTACAGCGAAAGTATTTGGATTAATGGTGAAGGCCATGAAGCCGAGCACTTATTAGCTGCCCTAGCCTTTTACTTAAGCTAAAACGCATCCCTATGTTCTAAACAAGCAGCGTTGAGGTTAATTAACAAAGGTGCGTAACGGTAACAATTAATTAGTTTCAAAATCCATACCTTTTACTTACATTGTAATAACAATGATGTAAGCTGATATTACGACTCATATTGGCAGTAGTATTGAAGAGGTTCAATGGTGAATAAAAAATGGATTGCACACTGTTGTATAAGCTTAGCTCTCGTAAGCTTTAGTGCGCCTAAGGCCTTTGCACAACAACCAAGCAATAAAACTAGCAGCTGCCCCACAGTGCAATCGCACTCAAACAAAAGCAATAATTTACGCCGCGAAGTTGAAGATACAACCACGCTCGTTAATAGCCGCAGCGATGCTCAAATAGCGTCAATTACCCTTAAACAACTCAATGTGTTTAATACCGAACTGGAAGAGGAAAATAACGCGCTTTTTCGTTTTGCTAACCGTGCGCATATCCAAACAGAGCCAGATGTAATTAGTAATATTTTGTTATTTAAACAAGGCGATAATTACAATGCCAGAAAACTCGCTGAGTCAGAGCGTTTATTACGCCAACAAAACTATTTATACGATGCGCAAATAAGCGCGATTGAAAACTGCGACGGCAACGTAGATGTAACCGTAGTAACTCGCGATTTATGGACCTTACTACCCGAAATAAGCTTTAGCCGCAGCGGTGGCGAAAATAAATCCAGCATAGGTTTTCGCGAGTCGAACTTACTAGGTTGGGGTAAGCGTTTATCGTTTTCTCGCACCACCGACAGCGATCGTAATGGTTATTTATTTGTTTATGACGATCCTAATATATTATCAAGCCGGTATCGCGGGCGCTTAGAATATGCCGATAACAGCGATGGTAAACGCCACTTATTAGAGTTAACTTACCCGTTTTATGCCATAGATACGCCCTATAGCTATGGTATTAAAAGCTTTTCTGAACAAAGAGAAGAGGCGCTGTATCGCCGGGGTGACGAATACAGCGAGTTTGATCAAACAACCAATTTTTTTAGCGCTTTTTTAGGTCACTCTAAAGCATTATCTGATAGCTGGACGCAGCGATTGACACTTGGCTATGTAAACCAAGAAGACAGCTTTGCAGAAATAGAAACAACCTTTGCTCCCTTAGCCAAAGATAGACAGCTAAGTTACCCCTATGTTAGCGGTCATTGGTTTGAAGACAGTTATATAAAAGTACGTAATTTTGACAGTATTTCGCGCACAGAAGATTTAAATTTAGGCTGGAACATTAAAGCGCTTTTAGGTTACTCCGATGAGTCTCTTAGTAATGATGACAGCAGAGCCGTGTATTCGTTAAAAGCTAAAAAAGCGCACTTTACTACCGACAGAACGCTGTGGCGTTTTAGTGCACAAGTGGGTGGTTATTGGAATAAAGAGCAAAAACAGCTTGAAAACTTTTTGGCCACCAGCGAAGTGCAGTACTACTTAAATACCAGCGAAAACCAATCCTGGTTTGTTAAAGCCCGCGCCCAGTATGCTAAAAACCTAACTGCCGATAAGCAGCTAACACTTGGCGGCGAAACAGGCCTTCGTGGCTATCCCATGGATTACCAGCACGGCGACCGAAGCTTTTTAGTCAGCCTAGAAAAACGCTATTACTGGGAGTACGATTTACTGCAGTTATTTAAAGTAGGTGCAGCGGGCTTTGTTGATGTTGGCCGCGCTTGGTTTGACAATGAAGACAATGGCGAGAACGATCATGTTTTAAAAAATGTTGGGGTGGGTTTGCGCCTAGCGCCAAGCAGAGCGAACTCTGGCACCATGATCCACCTTGATATTGCCGCCCCACTAGATGGCTACGATGATGTTGATTCGGTGCAATGGCTTGTGAGTGTTAAAAACACTTTTTAAATAGCGGGTAATAAACGAAAGCGCTACACTAGCGCTTTAAACTTACTTAAAAATAGTACGGGAACACACTTTGGAATTTTTCGAGCTTTTAGAGCTAATGGGTACGCAATATAAATTAATTGTTACCCTTATTGCTATTTTACTTTTTCCACTTTTATTAAAAGCCACAAAAAAACTGCTCGAAAAAGCCATTAAAGGCAAAGTAGATATTCATCGCAAATTTAGGGCTGAGCTTTTATTAAAAATTATTTTAGCGCTTGTTGTACTGTGTTTAGTGCTGATATTTTGGGGCATTGAGCTGCGTGGCTTATTAGTACTTGGCTCATCATTATTTGCTATGCTTGGGGTCGCTTTATTTGCCGCTTGGTCTTTATTGAGTAACCTTACCGCTTTTTTACTTATGTTTATTCAAAATGGTTTTCATGTAGGTAATTGGGTACGTATTATTGATGGCGCAAACCACATAGAAGGCCGCATAGTCGAATTAGGTTTAATGAACGTACTCCTTGAACATGTAGATGGGCATAGAGTTGTTTATCCTAATAACCTGTTTGTTACCCGCCCTGTTATGGTGTTAAATAAGGAACCAAAGCCTACTAAAGCGCCGGTAATAAAACGCATAATTGGCCCTAAAAAAACATAGTTTAAAAAGTCATGTTCACAAAAAAGCCGCAGTAGATAAATTACCTACTGCGGCTTTTTACTAGCTAACACAATGCTAATTATTTAGCTCAGCTGTTTTAAGCTCTTCATCTAAATCATTTATTTCGTCAATAAAGTGCTCTAACTGCTGCTCTACTAGGCTATTTGCATTTGCAAAGTAGGCAAGGTGAAATACCGCATCCCCCTCGTTTACCAGTGGCATAGTTTGCTGACCTATTACAATACCGCCTTTAGGCGCTAAAAGCTCAAGCTCGGCATCACCTAATGGGCTACTTATATATGCCAGCACTTGGCCTTTTTCTACATGCTCACCCAGCGATACCTGCGCGCGTACAATGCCATCTACCTCAGCGCGTATCCAACTTGTAGAACCCGCAATAATAGGATCGGGCAGTTTTTTAGGACGTTTGCCACGGATCATTTTTAAATGCCGCATCACATAGTCCACACCCTGTACACCTGCGGCAATGGCTATAGGATCAAAGCGTAAGGCTTCACCCGCTTCGTAAGTAATAACCGGTATACCTAAATTAGCGGCTTCACTTCGTAATGAGCCATTACGAAGAGATGCGTTAATAACCGCTGGTGTGCCGAATGCTTTAGCCATCTCAGCGGTTGCTTCATCATCTAAGTTAGCGCGTATTTGCGGTAAGTTAGTACGATGGATAGCCCCGGTATGTAAATCAATAATGTGGGTACAATGTACCGCCACCTGATTAAAAAACATATGCGCCATACGCCCCGCCAGCGATCCGCGCTCAGAGCCCGGAAAGCTGCGGTTCATATCGCGTCTATCGGGTAAATAACGCGACTTATGAATAAAGCCAAACACATTAACAATTGGCACGGCAATTATGGTTCCGCGTAATTGGCTTGCATCTATTTTAGATAGCAACTGGCGCACAACTTCTACACCATTTAGCTCATCACCATGAATAGCTGCACATATCATTAAAACAGGGCCTTCCATCACACCATTAACCACCTCAATAGGAATATTAAGTGGTGAATGGGTGTAAAGTTTAGCGGCCTCCAACGCGAGAGTTTTGCGCTCGCCCACCCCAATACTTTCCTCTAATAAAGTAAAAGGGCGATTAATTTTAACCTTTGCCACGGGTTGCGGTTCCTTTAATAGCAGCGTTTTTTTCGATAAACTCGATGACCATACCAGCAATATCTTTACCAGTTGCCACTTCAATCCCTTCAAGCCCTGGTGAAGAGTTAACTTCCATAACCAGTGGACCACGTGATGAGCGAAGTAAATCAACACCCGCTACATTTAAGCCCATTGCTTTTGCTGCAGCAACAGCTGTTTTACGCTCTTCAGGGGTAATGCGTACTAATGTAGCGCTACCACCACGGTGAAGGTTTGAGCGAAACTCGCCTTCTTGCGCTTGGCGCTTCATGGCCGCTATTACTTTATCCCCTAATACAAAACACCTAATGTCGGCACCGCCAGCTTCTTTAATGTATTCTTGAACCATAATATTGGCTTTTAAGCCCATAAATGCTTCAATCACACTTTCAGCTGCTTTACGTGTTTCGGCCAGTACAACACCAATGCCTTGTGTGCCTTCAAGTAGCTTAATAACTACAGGTGTACCCCCTACCATTTCTAGTAGGTCTTTTACATCATCTGGCTTGCTGGCAAAACCTGTTACCGGCATGCCTACACCTTTACGTGATAAAAGTTGAAGTGAGCGTAATTTGTCGCGCGAACGAGAAATAGCCACTGATTCATTAACCGGGTAAACCCCCATCATTTCAAACTGTCGCAACACTGAGCAGCCATAAAACGTTACCGATGCCCCAATACGTGGAACAATGGCGTCAAAATCTTTAAGGTTTTCACCACGGTAGTGAATTTCTGGCTGCTCTGAATTTATATTCATGTAACAACGAAGCGCATCGATCACCTTAACCTCGTGACCACGTGCCTCAGCGGCCTCAATTAAGCGACGGGTTGAATACAAACTACTGCTACGAGATAAAATACCAATTTTCATAGTTAAAACCTTAACTATCTAATAAATGTGATAAAGCCGGGTTAACGACTATACGATTTTCCATGGCAGTACGCCCTAATAACATTCTAAACTTCATTGTTGCTCTACTTGTTAAAGTAACTTCTATTGGCCAGCTATGCTGCCCTGCATACAATGTTGTTTCTATAAAGTAGCGTAACTCCTTTTGTCCACTTGAGCTGGTTACGTGCTTCATTTTTTTAACCTTTGCATTGCAAGTGATTTGCGTTTGCTCATCATCTTGCAATGGTTGGGCTAAAAACTTTACCCATTTTTCTCCGCTAACTTCGTACTCTTCAATGTTAATTGCATGAATACATGAAGTGCGGGCGCCAGTATCAATTTTTGCTTTTATCTTCTCAATGCCTAGCTCAGGTAAACTTAACCACTCACGCCAACCAACTGTGATTTTTGCTGTCATAAATGTGCCCTTAATAAAAAAGTGACTTATACGCTACGGGTCAAAAAACACCAACGAAATAAATTTATCTAGTCGATTAGCAAATTAAATTGATCTTTCATAGGAACTAATCACACAATGCGCGCCTTGCTAATTACAGCTTATAGCCGCTTTATTACGCATAAATACTCTGCGTATGTTTTATAAAATAAACTTAACTTATTAAAAGTTAAGGCAAGTTTGTAAAGCACTGTGCAGATACACTATAGTTAACTGTATTAAAAATACACTATTATATGAGTTTTAAATATGATTAATGGTTTACTGCATGCACTGGTGCTTGATGAAAAAGGCGGCGCTCGCGCCATAGAAAACACCCGCGATTTAAATAATTGGCAGCCAAACCAAGGTAAACTTTGGATACACATGGACTATAGCCAAAGCGAAGCGGTTACATGGCTAAAAAACCAAGAGCACCTTACCGAGTTTGAACTTGACTCGTTGATTGCTGATGAAACTCGCCCGCGATTAACGCCAAGCACACATGGTCATATGCTGTTTTTACGTGGTGTAAATTTAAATCCGCAGCAAAGCCCTGAGGACATGGTGTCGATTCGTTTATTTATTAATGAATCTGTGATTATTACAACACGCAAACGCCGACTTCTGTCAATTCAAGATATATTAGCAGAGCTCAATGCTGGTCATGGCCCTTGCTCTATATCTGAACTCGTTTGTTCTATTACCCAAAAGCTGACATCACGAATGCAAAGTATTATTGATTCGCTCGATGAAACACTCGACGAATTTGAAGAAGAAATAGATGAGCCAAGCAAAAAGTTTGATAACCAAGGTTTATCTCAACTGCGCCGCCAAACTATTGCCTTAAAGCGTTATTTAAAGCCACAAAAAGAGGCACTTAGCCTAATGGTAAATAACCACTTTCCATGGCTTTTAAGTGAAGATAAAGCAAAATTAAACGAAACCACTAACTTACTTATTCGTTATTTAGAAGAGCTAGATAGCGCAATAGAGCGTGCACAAATTATTCAGCAAACCATTACCAATCAAGTGTCTGAGCAATTAAACCAACGCATGTATGTAATGTCGGTAGTAGCAGCACTTTTTTTACCGCTGGGCTTTTTAACGGGCCTTTTAGGGGTAAATGTTGGCGGTATACCTGGCACTGAAAACCCTTATGCATTTAGTGCATTTGTGATTTTTTTAGTGGTACTTACTGGTGGGATTGGGGTGTATTTTAAAAGTAAGAAATGGCTGTAAATAAATGACAACTTAGCTTTTTTAACACAGGTAGTCACGTTTAAGCTTGCCAGATGATTAAGTAACAGTGCGATAGTTTAATGCACAAAAAAGCGAGCATATAAATGCTCGCTTTTATCAACTAGCTAACGCCTTACTCTTGAAAGTAAGTGCCCCAACCGTCGTACTCAACATCACACTCAACAGCAAGCGCTGCTAGCTTATCAACGTCTTCCATTATAACTTCAACGTCGAGCTCTGCTTCAACAACAATGTCAAAGCTCCAAATTTTACCGCCATCTTCTAGCTCAAGTTCTGCTGGCTCTTCAACATCGTAGCCTAATTTAAAAGCAGCCAGTGCCGCTTGCTCTAATTTGCTAAAATCTTCGCATACAAAATGATGCTCAACTTCATAAAGTATTTCAGGATCAGAGCCATCTTCAAGTAGTGAACTTACGATGTCTTCACTTATTTCACGCCAGTTTTCCATTATTTATCTCTCGCTTGAGCATCTAATTCAGTTATTTTAGCGGCCATAATACTATGCACTTGGGTAGCCTGTTCACGGGCACCTGCGTTTTTATCTAGTGATATAGGCGCTAACATTTCAATGTAAATTGTACCATTATCCCAGCGATTTAGCTTAATAGTTTTATCGGTTGTGCTCATACATACTGGTACTATGGGTACATCTGCGCTTAGCGCGGTGTGAAATGCGCCAGTTTTAAAAGGCAGTAAACCACGGCCATAGCTTCGCGTGCCCTCAGGAAATACCCAAATAGATAAGCCATTTTGTTTAATTTTTTCAGCCGCTTTTGAAATTGTACCCGCCGCTTTAGAACGATTAGCTCTATCGATTAGTATATTGCCAGATAACCAATAAAGCTGACCAAAAAATGGGATCCACTTTAAACTTTTTTTGCCTAAGCTCACGCAGTTTTTAGGTACCATGGCTGATACAGTAAATAAGTCGTAATTATTTTGATGGTTTGATATATAAACCGCAGGACCAATACCCTCTGCATTAGGGTGGCGCTTAAGGACAAGTTTGACCCCCAACATTTTAGCCATTGAGCCAAACCAACCAGCTATTACATGTACATTATTAGGATGAAACGGTCTCACTATCGACAACAACAACCCAAACACGCAGCTGAAAAAGATAAACAGCACTATAATTAAAATACGTATAACAGCTAACAAACTACTCTCCAAAATGTGTGTGCAATGCGCTAAAAGCCACGCATATTACACTATTATAACGCGATTTTATGACGATCACGAGACAATAGCGAACAGCTGTAAGCTGAAATTCACCCACAAACAAAAACGGCCTGCAAAAGCAGGCCGTTAGAGGTATATGTTACGGGCTTATTCCTCAGCTAACGTGTCTTCACTTTGCTCATCGGCCGGTGTAAATTCAACAACCGCTTCATCAACACGTTGTAAACCTCTTGGTAATTTGTTACCTCTGCGTCCACGCTCGCCATGGTAATGCTCCAAATCGCTCGGTTTAAGTGTGAGCTTTCGTTTACCAGCATGGAGCGTAACGCTACTGCCTTGCGGTACTACAGCAAGTACTTTTACAAACTCTTCACGTGCTTGCACTTTAGCGCCAGGTATAGAGATGATTTTATTGCCCTTACCTTTACCCAGTTTTGGTAAGTCACGCAGCGGAAATAACAGCATTCGTCCTTCGTTCGAAATAGCCATGCAGTAATCGCTCGCTACATCGTTCACTCTTATGGGTGATAGTAAGATTCCTCCCTTAGGTACACTTACCAAAGCTTTACCATTTTTGTTTTTACTCACTAAATCTTTAAAGTCAGTTATAAAACCATAACCGGCATCCGATGCCATAAGCAGCATTTGATTATCTTCACCCATTACCACATGTTCAAAATTAGCCCCAGTGGTGAGGTTAAAACGCCCTGTCATTGGCTCGCCTTGGCTCCGTGCCGATGGCAAGCTGTGTGCATCCGTTGCAAATGCACGCCCCGCAGAGTCTAAAAATACTGCTGGCTGATTGCTCTTCCCTTTTGCGGATGCTTTGTATTCATCGCCAGCACGGTAATTAAGCCCTTCTACATCAATGTCATGGCCTTTACCAACACGTGCCCACCCTTTATCAGAAAGCACCACTGTGACCGACTCTGAGGGAATTAAATCTTTTTCACTCAGTGCTTTGGCTTCTACGCGTTCAATAACGGGTGAGCGACGCTCATCACCATACATATCGGCCGCTTCTTGAATTTCTTTTTTAAGAAGCGTTGACATACGACGATCTGAGCCTAAGGTTAGCTCTAATTTGTCGCGCTCTTTGGCCAGCTCATCTTGCTCGCCACGTATTTTAAACTCTTCTAATTTTGCTAAATGACGAAGTTTTAACTCTAAAATGGCTTCGGCTTGAATTTCGGTTAAATCAAAGCGCTCCATTAACACAGGTTTTGGTTTATCTTCTGTGCGAATAATTTCAATCACTTCATCAATATTTAAAAAGGCTGCGAGTAAGCCTTCTAAAATATGTAACCTGGCCAATACTTTATCTAAGCGATGCTGTAAACGCCGACGTACTGTTTCGCGTCTGAATGTTAGCCATTCGGTTAAAATACTGCGTAAGTCTTTTACTTGCGGGCGGCCATCAAGGCCCAGCATGTTTAAGTTGACGCGGTAGTTTTTCTCAAGATCTGTGGTGGCAAATAAGTGCGCCATTAATGGCTCAGCTTTAATGCGGTTTGAACGCGGTACAATCACAATGCGCGTTGGATTTTCGTGATCAGACTCATCACGTAAATCAGCAACCATTGGCAGCTTTTTAGCATTCATTTGCGCTGCTATTTGCTCAAGTACTTTTGCACCAGAGCATTGATGCGGTAGCGCAGTGATAACAATATCGCCATGCTCCTCGGTATATACCGCACGCATTTTTATTGAGCCTCGGCCAGTTTTATATATTTTATGAATATCGGCTTTTGGGGTAATTATTTCAGCGTCAGTTGGGTAATCAGGTGCGTGTACAAGATCAAGTAAGTCATCAATTTCAGTTTTGGGTTTATCAAGTAATAAACAACACGCACTGGCGACTTCACGCACATTGTGGGGCGGAATATCGGTGGCCATACCTACCGCGATACCCGTTACACCGTTAAGTAAAATATGCGGCAAACGCGCGGGCAGCACGAGTGGCTCGTCCATGGTGCCATCAAAGTTTGGCGTCCAATCAACCGTGCCTTGGCCTAGCTCTTTAAGTAATACCTCTGAGAACTTTGATAAACGCGCTTCGGTATAACGCATAGCCGCAAACGATTTAGGATCATCTGCTGCCCCCCAGTTACCTTGGCCGTCCACCAGCGGGTAGCGATACGAAAATGGCTGTGCCATTAATACCATTGCCTCGTAACAAGCGCTATCGCCATGCGGGTGGTACTTACCTAACACATCACCTACTGTACGCGCCGATTTTTTATATTTAGCGGCGGCCGATAAACCCAGCTCGCTCATAGCATAAATAATACGACGTTGAACCGGTTTTAACCCATCACCAACGTGTGGTAATGCGCGGTCCATAATTACGTACATAGAGTAATTTAAGTAGGCGTCTTCGGTAAAACGCCCCATTGTCTGTTGTTCAATTCCTTGCATTAGCAAAGTATCTGTATCACTCATTAAAGCTTACCTAGTTTTTCTTATAGCTTACGCGGTAGATCACATTTGCGTAATCGTCGCTTATTAGCAGACTGCCGTCATTTAATTGTGCAAATGCAACTGGGCGTCCAAAGGTTGTTTCGTTTTGCATAAAGCCTGTAATAAATGGCGTGTATTTAGTTATGCGCCCGTGTTCTATATTGGCTATTGCAACTTTGTAGCCTGACTTTTTTGTGCGGTTCCATGAGCCATGCTCAGCAACAAATAGTTGCTCTTTATAATTTGCTGGAAACTGCTTACCGTTATAAAAATGAATGCCAAGAGGTGCAACGTGAGCACCTAACGCAAGCGCTGGCGCACTGTAATCACTAATATTTTTACCTTTACCAAACTCTGGGTCAACAATGGCACCAGCGTGAACGTAAGGGAAACCAAAGTGCTCGTTTTCTTTACTTACACGGTTAATTTCATCTGGTGGAATATCATCGCCCATCATGTCGCGGCCATTATCACTAAACCACAATGCTTGCGTGCTTGGATGAAAGTCAAACCCTACAGAGTTACGAACGCCTTGGGCAATTGTTTTTATTTGCTTGGTTTCTACATCCAGTGCAAATATGCGCCCGTAACGCTCATCTTCAGCGCATATGTTACACGGTACACCAACCGGAATAATAAGCTCACCAGTTGGCGCAAAGCGTAAAAACTTCCAGCCGTGGTGACGATCTGATGGCAGTGCGTTGTAAACAACGTCAAACTTTGGGTCTTTTAATTGCGTGTCGATATTTTTAAAGCGAATAATACGATGTACTTCACCTACGTATAAATCGCCGTCTTTAATGGCTAAGCCTGAAGGCATATTTAGCCCCTCAGCAATCACCATTTTTTTATCCGCTACGCCATCACTGTTATGGTCGATTAATGCATACACATTGCCCGCTTTGCGCGAGCCTGCGTAAACAATCCCCTTTTTTGATACTGCAATTTGGCGCGCATTTTCAACATCATCAGCAAATAAGCTCACCTCAAATCCCGGTGCGACGGTAAGTTTATCTAGTATGTCTTTTGCTATTGCTGGGGCTGATGTTAAGCCCAGCAATAATAAACTTCCTAGTATTTTATTCATTTGCCTCTCCAAGTGTTAAACGCAAGTTCATTATACTTGTGCTTTATTACCATGATTTTCTAGCCACTGACGCCTGTCTGATGAGCGCTTTTTAGCAAGTAGCATGTCCATCATTTCTATTGTTTGCTCTTCTTCGTCAAGCGTAAGTTGTACTAAGCGGCGAGTATTTGGGTCCATGGTGGTTTCGCGTAGCTGCAACGGATTCATTTCCCCCAACCCCTTAAATCGTTGTACGTTTACTTTACCGCGTTTTTTCTCTGCTTCTATGCGGGCCAAAATACCTGTTTTTTCCTCTTCATCGAGGGCGTAATAAACTTCTTTACCTATATCTATTCTAAATAGAGGTGGCATAGCAACAAATACATGCCCTGCCTTAATCAGCTGAGGAAAGTGACGCACAAATAAAGCACACAACAAAGTGGCAATGTGGAGTCCATCCGAGTCAGCATCCGCAAGGATACAAATTTTGTTATAACGCAAACCCGATAGATCACTTGAATCTGGGTCTATACCTAACGCTACCGAAATATCATGCACCTCTTGCGAGGCCAATATTTGCCCAGACTCAACTTCCCACGTGTTTAATATTTTACCACGAAGCGGCATTATTGCCTGAAATTCACGATCGCGCGCTTGTTTAGCCGAGCCCCCTGCTGAGTCACCCTCTACTAAAAAGAGCTCTGTGCGGTCGTTATCGGCTGCACTACAGTCGGTCAGCTTACCAGGCAGTGCAGGGCCTGAGGTAACGCGTTTACGCACTACTTTTTTAGCCGCTCGTAAACGGCGCTGTGCATTTGAAATACATAATTCAGCAAGCAGCTCTGCGGTATCTGTGTGCTCGTTTAACCATAAACTAAATGAGTCTTTAACCACACCCGATACAAACGCTGCACATGAGCGAGAAGAAAGCTTTTCTTTGGTTTGGCCGGCAAATTGAGGGTCTTGCATTTTTACCGATAACACATAGCTACAGCGTTCCCAAATATCATCTGGGGTGAGCTTTACACCGCGAGGCAGTAAGTTTCTAAATTCACAAAATTCACGCATGGCTTCTAGTAAGCCTTGGCGTAAGCCATTTACATGCGTACCACCTTGTGCGGTAGGAATAAGGTTTACATAGCTCTCGGCAATTGACTCCCCGCCTTCGGGTTGCCATACAACAGCCCAATCCGCCCCTTCAATCGAGCTTGAAAACTCACCAACAAACGGATCTTTTGGTAATACTTCAAAACCTTTAACGGCTTCGATTAAATAATCTTTTAAACCCGTTTCGTAAAACCATTCCTGAGTTTCTTTTGTTTGCTTATTAACAAACTTAATGCGCAAGCCTGGGCATAAAACCGCTTTAGCTTTGAGTAAGTGGTTTAATTTAGTAATTGAAAAGTTAGCTGAATCAAAGTAACTGGCATCAGGCCAAAATCGAACGGTTGTGCCTGTATTGCGCTTACCTACAGTGCCAATAACATTTAAGTCTTCAACTTTATCGCCGTTTTCGAAGGCCATTCTAAATTGTTGTGCGTCACGTCTTACGCTTACTTCAACACGGGTCGATAACGCATTTACAACCGAAATACCCACACCGTGTAAACCACCCGAAAATTGGTAGTTTTTGTTTGAGAATTTACCACCAGCATGTAGCTTGGTAAAAATCAGCTCCACACCCGGAATGCCTTCCTCCGGGTGAATATCTATAGGCATACCCCGGCCATCATCAATTACTTCAAGGGAATTGTCTTCGTGTAAAATAACATCAATTTTACTAGCATGGCCGGCCATAGCTTCATCGACACTGTTATCGATAACCTCTTGGCCTAAATGGTTTGGGCGTACCGTATCGGTATACATACCCGGACGGCGTTTTACCGGCTCTAAGCCATTAAGAACCTCAATGGCTTCGGCATTATAATTTTGCTGACTCATAATTTTTATCTTTATATGCGCTTAGGCTAATTTATTTTAGGTAATTTAAGAAACTCTACAATACTCTCTACGGTGCGTTCAAAGCCCACAAAGCTGTGATCGCCACCAAACTCAACTAACTGTTTGCATTGTGAAAAATAATTTACTGCGTGTTGATAATTTAACACTTCATCACCCGTTTGTTGCAATAAATAGAGCAACTCAGGAGATGTTAGTTTAGGCACATACAATGCTTTTAATGCATCTATGTGGCTGGTATTTAACTCATAATGATAATCTTGGTACGGATTATAGTTGTGGCCAATAAACGGCGCTAATAAGTTAAATGGTGCTACTGCTGGGTTTATTAATGCTGCTCGCAAATTATAACGCTGCGACAAATAAGTAGCATAAAAGCCACCTAGAGAGCTCCCAAGTAGCGCGGTATCTGGCGTTAATAAATCCTCAAGCTGTAAAATAGCATGTAAGGGCTCATGATTTAAACGCGGTACACAATAATCAACGTCATAGTTTGCCATAAGCTCGCCAAAGCGCACAGCTTTATATGATTTTTCAGAACTATTAAAACCGTGAATATAAATTACCCGTTTAACCATACAACATCCGTTTTAACTGTTAAAGCACCATCCTGCGAAGTTAAATGTACCATGCGATAAGCGGGGCCGCAGTTTTGCTGAAGCCATTGTGGGCTATTTTTGGTAAATTGCACTGAACTGGCGGGCGTTGCATAAATGCTCAGCCCTCTAAACATTTGCGTATAATCATTATGTACATGACCATGCAGTAACGCCGCTACATTTTCGCTGTTGACCAGTACATTGAGTAATTGTGGGCCGTTCTCAAGCATATGCTTATCAAGGTAGCCGTTAATAGCAAGCGGATTGTGATGACAAAACACCACATGCGGCGATTGAGAACTTGCTAAATAATGGGTAATTTCATTTAAGTGCTCGCTAGACACCCACCCTGCTGGTGTAGGGCCTTTTGAGTTTATGAGTAACAGCTCAAACCCTTGTGCAATAACTCGTTTAGCTGAAACAATTTGCCCACCACTGATGCGATTAAGCATAGCTATTTCATCATGATTGCCTGGCACCCAAAATATTGGGCAAGTTAAATCTGACTCATGAATTAGTTCGGCAAATAATAAATAGGACTCAAAACTATGATCTTGCGTTAAGTCACCACCAAATATAACCGCATCTAATGACTGCGTAGCCATGTGCGTCAAGGCCTCGGAAAAGTGCGCAGCGGTGTTTACGCTAAAGTACTCTGCGTTAGGGTTTGCAAATAAATGGCTATCAGTTATATGCGCTATACGCAGCGATGAGCTGTTAAAATGATACTGCTCATCAAACCAAGCCATTTTTTATATCCCAGTTTAGTACTGCTTGGCCGTGTTCAACACAGGCAACTAACCAGTCATATAAAAACGCATTTAGTTGATATTTTTCATCCTTTTGATGCATTTTAGGGTTTGGGTATCCATACGATGGCTTTATACGTTGGTGATAATCATGATGAACAATCTCCGCCACTTTTGCATCTTGATAAAGCCTGACTGTTAAATACAAAGGAGAAACGCCTTTAACCATCCCTGTTAGCTGCTTAATAGAAACATCCAGTGTGTACTTAGCGCTATCGTCTATGATAATTGCAAATTCGCTTTGACCTAACTTAATTTCACGCACGCTATTTGCACTGCGCTCTTTAGGTAATAGTTTTGAAAGACGTACGTAATTGTGCTCACAAAGTGTCATATACTTTGGGAGGCTTTGGATATATCGTTGGGTTGCTAAAAGTGCTGTCAAAGTACCGCCGTATTAAAAGTTAAAATTAAGTCCACTGACTATTTATTTTTTCACGATTTAACGCTAACCACTGCAAACAGATCACCGTTGCCGCGTTATCTATTTCACCGTTATTGAGACGCGCAAGCGCATCATCAAGGGTTAAAATATGGGTTTTAATATCTTCACCTTCGCTCTCAAGGCCGTAAACACCACTTTGTACTTGGCTTAAATCTGCCCGTGCTAGGTATAAATGTAAGCGCTCAGTTGTACCACCAGGACTTGAAAGGTAAGAGAGCATAAACTCTAGCTCTGTGAGCTCAAGCCCAGCCTCTTCATGTGCCTCTTTTTTTACTACACTCTCATAATCAGTACTGCCATCGGTCATACCAGCAATACATTCTAGCAGCCAAGGTGAGTGTTTGCTGTTAATAGCGCCAATACGTATTTGCTCTACTAAAAGTACACTTTGCGTGGTTACATCATAGGGTAAAACAGCAATTGCATCGCCCCGCTCTAGTATTTCGCGCTTAATAAGCTGCGATGTACCACCATTAAACAACGCGTGCTCAAACTCATACATATCCACTTTAAAAAAGCCATTATACAGACTTTTTACCGCTTTTAAGCTCACATCTTTATGTGTAAATTGCACCAAGCTTTTATCTGCCATATTATACTTCCCGCTTATTTAACCGATTAAAATTTTTTAATATATTCTGTTACATTTGAACATACTGTTTTACCAATTTCTTTTTTAGTTATTGAGCAAAACACGTTACCATGCTTTTAGTACAAAATTTGTCTAAGGACTGAACCTAACATGAAAAAGAACATCCTTGCAGCGCTCGTTAGTTTGTCTTGCGCATTAGGCGCAACCACAGCAAGTGCTGAAGATTTAATGCAAGTTTTTGAAATTGCTACAGCTAACGATCCCACCGTTTTAAAAGCAAAAGCGCAAGCAGATGCACAATCTTACGAAAACGATTTAGCCATGAGTGCATTGCTACCACAAATTGGCGTAAGCATGGGCTATGAAAAAAGCGATTCAACCTCTTTTCAAAGTGTTGGTGATTTAGCGGATCAAGTTAAAATAAACAGCGATACAGACCAATTCACGCGTGGCGTTAGCTTAAGCCAAACCTTATTCGACTTAGGCGCATGGAACACTCTTGATATAGCCGAAAAACAAGCACTGCAAGCCAATGCACAATACGATAACGCAAAACAAGACTTAATTGTGCGCGTTGCTGAGGGCTATTTTAACGTATTAAGCGCAATTGATAACCTTGAATTTGTGCAAGCTGAAAAACGCGCCATTGAACGCCAATTAGAGCAAACAAAACAACGCTACGCAGTTGGCCTTACAGCCATTACTGACGTACATGAAGCACAAGCACAATACGATAATTCAGTAGCACAAGAAATTATTGCTACTAATGCCGTAGAAACCGCTCGCGAGCAACTGCGTGAGATAACTGGTAAATACCACGCTAAACTTGATTTTTTAAACACCGAAACATTTTCAACAGTAAAACCGGTTAAAAAATCGACTGACTTTGTAAAAGTAGCTGAGAATAATAATATCAGCCTACAGGTATCAAAAGTCACGGTTGATATTGCTAAAGACCAAATTAAGCTTGCTAAAGCGGGTCACTACCCAAAACTGACACTTAATGCCAGCTACGGTGATTCATTAACAGATCAAAGTGTAAATGGTTTGAGCTTTAACGACCAACCACGTGCCGACTCAACATCGGTTGCCGTTAATTTAAGTGTACCTTTGTACACAGGTGGGGCAACCGTGGCAGCAACTAAACAAGCTCGTGCGTTTTATGTGTCAGCCAGTCAAGATTACGAAACAAATTACCGCGCCGTAACGCGCACCGTTATTACCTCGTACAATCAAGTTGTTTCAGATATTGCGACATACAAAGCACTTGAACAAGCTGTTGTATCTGCTCAAAGTGCACTTAAAGCAACTGAAGCCGGTTTTGAAGTGGGCACACGCACAATTGTCGATGTACTTGTAAGCACGCAAAACTTATACAATGCTAAGCGTAACTTAGCCGATGTACGTTATCGTTATGTGTTATCAACACTTCGCTTAAAACAAGCCGCAGGTACGTTAACCAGTGCCGATTTAATGGGTATTAACCAAGGCTTAAAAAAAGCCTAAGTAGTTAAATAATAAGCCTTAAAGCCAGCCATTGCTGGCTTTTTGTATTTTATGGCGCTAAGCGTTAAACTAGCGTTTTTATTTTAGAGAGTATTTTGTGGTCACCTCATCTCCGTTTAAAGCCTCGTTTTTAGGTCCTCGCTATTGGTTAACTTGGATTGGCGTTTTCTTTTTGTATTTGATCTCATGGTTACCTCAAAAAATTCAGCTTAGTTTAGGTAAGCTGCTTGGGCGATTAGTGCATAAATTTATGAAACGTCGTCGCCACATTGCTGAGGTTAATATAAAACTGTGTTTTCCTGATATGAGCGAAGCTGAGCAACAACAACTTGTGCTAAAAAATATGGAAAATACCGGCATTGCCATGGTGGAAACAGGTATGGCCTGGTGGTGGCCACAATGGCGCGTTAATAAAGCCTATGGCTCAATTAAAGGATTAGAGCATTTTGAGCGCGTGCAGGCTCAAGGCAAAGGCGTGTTATTATTGGTGCCACATATTTTGCATTTAGAAATGGCGAGTCGAGTGATGGGCACTAAATGCCAAGGGCTTGGGTTTTACCGCCCGCATAATAATGCACTTATGGAGTACTTTACAACTAATGGCCGCCTTCGTTCTAACGAATATTTGATTGGCCGAAAAGACGTGAAAGGCTTGTTAAAATCACTTAAAAATAAAAAAGTGTGTTATTACCTGCCTGACCAAGACTACGGCCGCAACCGCTGTGAGTTTGTGCCTTTTTACGCAGTGCCAGATACAGCCACCACCACAGGTACATTACTGTTCGCTGCCAGTAAACACTGCGAAACTATGAGCCTAATAAGTCGTCGTGATGAGCACGGTAAATACCACCTAGAAATTGTACCTGAGCTTGAAAACTTCCCAAGCGGCGATGATAAAGCCGATGTAACGCGAGTCAATCAGCGCGTAGAGCAGTCAATTAATGCAGCGCCTGAACAATACATGTGGCTGCACCGTCGCTTTAAAACACGTCCTGATAAAAATACTCCTTCTTTTTATAAAAAGTAGTGGTATAAATACGTAATGATAATAAATGAGTATGAGTTATGTGGTTTTGGATTAAGCATTTAATACTAGCTGTTACATTAATTTTACTGGCTATTTATGTGTTAGTAGGTACAGGGCCGCTATTTGATATTAAAGAGAGTAAAAACGCAGCTGCCGAGGGGCTTTCTCGCTTTTACTCTTCTATCCGTAATCAAGTTAAATCAGATAGAGAGCGAGATAAGTTTGTACTGCAGCTTAAAAAGCCCGAGCAAACGCTTGATCGTGTTTTAGCCGAGCGCGGCAGAGCCGTTGACCCTATGCCCGCAAGCTGGACAGGAACAAGTGAACCACGACGCTTTGAAAACGGTTCCACATTAAAAGACGTGCTTGACCAATACGCCAAAAACGAAGGCATTCAATTATATTGGTACTTGAGTAAAGACTATGTGGTAAAAGATCATTTTAGGGTTGATAGCAACTTTACCTCAGCGCTTTATCAAGTTGGAAGCGCTATTAATGATGACTTTGAAAATAAAGTTTATACTTTTTTTTGCTATAAGCAGCGCGCTGCGGTGATCACTGAGCTACCTTCTGAATTTGTGCGCAGTAATTGTTTAAAGCTAAAAACATAAACCAATAAAGCCAACTAATTCGCTAAAAGCGCAACAGCGTCTATTTATTAAAAACCCAAGCTTAGCTTGGGTTTTTAATATTTACGCCTCAAGTTCAAATATACTGTGCCAACACGCTGATACACTCTCAATATCTGTTTGGTACTCTTTACGCGACACCAAACGACCTTGCTGATTTAGGCTCAGTACGTGGTAACGTGAGCGATAATCAATATAGGCTTGAATTAACTGCTGCTTTTGCTCTGTAGTAATACAGCCAATGTTGGCAGCGTCTGTCAATATTCTTACATTGTCAGAAAAAGCCGTTAACTGACTAAACTGAGGGGCATTTTTAAGCACGAGATATTGAGTTATAAATTCAATGTCGGTCATGGCGCCTACATCTTGTTTTAAATCAAATTGCTCGGCGTTTCCTTTAGCTAAGTGCGTGCGCATTTTTTCGCGCATTTTAAGCACATCTTGCTTAAGCGTATCTACATCGCGTGGGGTACATAATATATCTTTACGAATTTGCGAAAAGCGCGCTCTTAGCTCATCTTGGCCTAGTATAATGCGGGCACGCACGAGCGCTTGATGCTCCCAAGTCCACGCTTGAGTTTGCTGATAATGGTTAAAGCTTTCTAAGTTAATAGCCAATAGCCCAGAAGCCCCCTCTGGGCGCAGGCGGGTATCCAGCTCATATAATATGCCCGAGGCGGTACGGGTGTTAAATAAATGCATTAAGCGCTGCGCAAGCTTTAAGTAAAACTGCCTTGAGGTAATCGATTTTTCACCGTTAGTACTGCTGTTACCGTCGTGATTATGAACAAATACAAGATCTAAGTCAGAATCATACCCTACCTCAAAACCGCCTGTTTTACCGTACGCAATAACCGCAAAGCCTTTGTGTTCATCATCTGTGTTTGGCGGCATACCAAAGCGTTTAACTGTGTTATACCAGGCTATATTAACTGCTTGGTCTACCACAGCTTCGGCAAGCGCAGTTAAGTGATCGCTTACTTTCATAACATCAATCACACCAGTGGCATCCGCAGCCGCAATGTGTAATTGATGTGTTTGCTTAAACTGCCTAAGCGCTTCCATTTGCAGTTCTAAATCATCGTGCTCTATACGTAAAAAATACTGTCGTATCTCATCTTTATAGGCCGTCAATGGCGTAGGCTTATATAACGCTGCGGGATCGATGAGCTCATCGAGTAAAATAGGGTAACGCGAAATGTGCTCCCCTATCCATTTACTATGGCAGCATAATAAAACAAGCTGCTTTAGCGCTCCTTGGTTTTCGTACAGTAATTCAAGGTAAGCAGTACGCGATACAATTTTATTTAAAATTTGACACACTAAGGTAAATGTTTCGCCACTGGCATTAAAATCACTGAGTTGCTTGAGTAACAAAGGCATCAACTTATCAAGAATATCGCGACCACGATTCCCTATATTTACTTTATTTAGACGCTGTTTAAAATCGCGAAGCGGTGTTTGCCAATGCTCTTTAACTTCGTTCAGAAAGCTCACATCACCATGATCCCAAGCACTTATAAACGCGCCTTCGCAGGTATCAAGAGGAACGGTTTCTTCTCCTATTACTAATAAAAACTCATCATGAATTTTAGCCATTATTTGTTCAATATTGGCCATAGTATGGTTAAAGTTTTCACTCTCAAGCAGGTAATTTAACCGAGCTTGATTAAGCTCATCATCTGGCAGAGTCTGTGTTTGCTGGTCATCAAAGATTTGCAAATACTGCTCAACTTTACGTAGGTGTAAATAGTTGCACTTTAATTCATTTGCTTCTTTTTCATCTATTGCTTGATTTAAAGTAAGTTGTTCTAGGGCATATAATAACGACTGAGTTTGTAAATTAGCTTCTCGCCCACCACGCACCATTTGCAAAGCTTGTACAATAAATTCAACCTCGCGGATACCACCAGCACCTAGTTTTATATTATTCGTTAAGCGTTTACGGCGTACCTCTTGGGCTATCATTAGCTTCATTTTTCTAAGCGACTCGACCACCGAAAAATCGATATAGCGGCGATACACAAAGGGTTTTAAAAGTTGTATAAATTCATCCCAATACACATTAGGCGTGCCAATTAAACGCCCTTTTAACATAGCGTAACGCTCCCAATCGCGCCCTTGCTCTTGATAATAATCTTCGATAGCGTTAAAACTCATTACTAACGGCCCGCTTTCACCAAATGGGCGAAGGCGCATATCAACCCTAAATACTTGTCCATCGCCAGTTACTTGGTTGAGCGCATTAATCAACTTTTGCGCAACTTTGGTGTAAAACACTTGGGCTTCAACAGCTTTACGCCCGCCTTGGGTAGGTATATTACGCGGATAGGCAAAAATTAAGTCTATATCCGATGAATAATTAAGCTCGTGGCCGCCCAATTTCCCCATACCTAGTACCATTAATGGTAAAGAGTTACCTTGATCATCTAATGGCTCACCAGCTGTTTTTGCCGTTTGTGCATGTGCCCACATATTGGCACTATTAATTAGCATATCAGCTAGAAGGCTTATGTATTTAATGCTGTCGCTAATTGGGTTATCGCAACATAAATCAAGGTAGGCAACTTTTAACCAATATTTTTCGCGGTACTGTCTTAAAATCTTATTACACTGATTTTCATCAACCTGTTGCAGATCAAGACCCTCAAATGGTGCAGGAACGTCTCGTCTAAATTGTTCGTCTGATTGTATTAGCCAGTCTTTTAATTGAGGCTGGGATTCTAAGCTTCGAAAAGCAAAGTCACTCAAAGCACATAATTTTACAACTTCTTCTTGTATAGGTTGCTGTGGATACAACTGTGCAAAGCGTGTTGAGCCAAGTTTTTGTAATTGAATAGGAAGTTGCATTTTATTACTCATCAATCCTCTCTTTTATATATGTACTAACCATACTAGAATAACTAAAACCAAGAAAGGTTATCTCTACTTAGGATCAGCATGTCATATTTATCATTATCTAACACCAGTTTAATTGCGATCGCCATTAGTTTTGCGGTGATATGCATGACAATTTTTAGCCTAAGAGTTATTGCTCAAATAAAAGCTAAACAAGCACTTAAAGATGAATTAGCACAGCATGATAATTTTGCTATGGGCATTAGTTTTGCCTCAGAGATTACAGTGGTTATTGCCACCATGGCATTTTTATTTGACGAAATAAGTATAAGTACAGCGCAGCACAATCCATTAAAAGTGGTCATTTTAATTGTACTATTATTTACATTTATAAAAGCGGGACATTTAATTCATCGAAAATGGATATTACACAGGTTTAATGAAGAGGAAGCCATTTTAAAGCAAAATGTATGCGCCGCACTCGTTGATTCTGGTATGTTGTTAGCTAACTGCATTATTGCACTTGGTTTATACACGTGGACTCATGCGCAAGGGTTTAGCAACTTACTTATTGCTTTTGTTAGCTTTTTTACGTTACAAGGGATGTTTGCGTTAGATAGTAAAATCCGTGAACACCGCTTTGCCAAAGCGAATCAAGGTGCCTCATTGCAAAGTAACTTTAATCTAGAAAATACCTCTATAGGCATTAGGTATGCTGGAAAATCTATAGGTTTAGCCCTAGCAGTGTATGCTGGATTATCGAGCGCTGCGTTTCAAAATGGAAAAATGGTCGAAAATATATTTACACTGGTTATGCATTGCGGTGTAATGTGGGTGTTATTATATTGTTTAAGTTTTGTAATTAAAGCTATCTCATTACCAAATATCGATACCGCATTAGAGGTAGATCACCAAGACAATATAGGTATAGCATGCATCGAGTTTGCTGTTTTTTGTGCTATAGGCTATTTACTTATTAGCATGTTTTCACTTTAACGCCACACAATTAAATCAGTTGCCAAGCGCCCCGTATTTAGTTTACTGGCACAACATATTGCTTAAATGCAACGGGGTCCTATGGCGTTTGAAGTAACTAATTATTTGTTAATTGATGTAGATAACGAGTTTAGTCGTACTTTTGCCGAGCACTATTTTAAAAATGCGCCACCTGATAAACCCAGCACTTTAATCGTTGCGGGTAGTAATACCCGTAAGCTCGTTAAAATGATGTTTGACGAACTGATCAAAGATTATTGCTATTGCGACTTAGAAAACGAAATTAGCGTATCTGAGCTCGCTACTTACCTGCACGAACATCATGATATTCAAGGAGTGTTATTTAATAACACCGACTACCTTCTAGCTGACGACAAGCAGCGGTTTATATACAACTCCTTACATGAAAAACGCTATGTTGTCAGTATTGATGAGAGCGGCTACACATTTAATCGCATTACTGACGAGTGCTTTAAAAACCATTTATCGTGCGATACTGATATTGCCCAGACCCCCAAAGATTTAATCGCAGCGGCCAAGTCACTTAAATAAATAATTGCGAACAACGCCCTGCTTACTTACCATAGCGCTATATATTATTTACGTTATAAATAAGCGACCTTCATGCGAGTACCTCATATTTATCAGGCATCAAATATTGCCTTAAACACCCCGGTTTCTTTAAACGATGATGCAGCCGGCCATGTTGGCCGAGTATTACGTATGAAAGTTGGTGAACATATATCTATTTTTAATGGTGAAGGTGGTGAGTACTTCAGTGAGATTATTGAGGTATCAAAAAAATCAGTTGTTGTTATGCCACTACGTTTTGATGAGCATGATGTCGAATCTGAGCTTAACATTCATTTAGGGCAATGCGTATCTCGCGGCGATAAAATGGACTTTACTATCCAAAAATCGGTTGAGCTGGGTATTACTGAAATCACCCCTATTTTTAGCCAACGTTGTGGCGTTAAGCTCAGTGGAGATCGCTTAGAGAAAAAACATCAACAATGGCAAAAAATTGCAATTTCAGCTGCCGAGCAATCAGGGCGTAACTTTGTGCCTATTGTCCACACACCGATTGATTTAAAACAATGGCTTGAGCAACAATCAGACGCCATTAAGCTCACTTTGCACCCTCGTGCAGAGCACAGTATTAAAACAATAACCGTTCCAAGCGCCGGTGTGCGCTTTTTAGTTGGCCCTGAAGGGGGCTTTACCGATGAAGAAATGGCACAAACTAAAGATCAGCACTTTGTAGATATTCGCTTAGGGCCACGTGTTTTACGAACAGAAACCGCCGCTTTAACGGTCCTAAGTGCATTACAGTTACAATTTGGCGATTTAGCTAATTGAAATAACTAAAAGCACCCTCATATAAACATTAATATTTATACTAAGGCACAGCGCATGGCAATTAAGTTAGGAATTATCTCTGATCCTATTAGTGGATTTAACATCAAAAAAGACACCGGCTTTGCAATGATGATGCAAGCGCAGGATCGTGGTTACGAAATTTATTACATGGAGATGGATGATTTATCACTTCGCCAAGGTAAACCATATGCAACGGCGTCTAAAGCGCAGGTATTTAATAACACCGAAAAGTGGTACGAGCTTGAAGAAAAAGCCACAATAGCCCTTGCCGATCTAGACGTCATTTTAATGCGAAAAGATCCACCGTTCGATACGGAATATATTTACGCCACATATATGCTGGAACGTGCCGAGCAAGAAGGTACGTTAATTATTAATAAACCACAAAGCCTGCGTGATGCTAACGAAAAGCTTTTTACAGCGTGGTTTAGCGAGCATACGCCCGATACATTAGTAACACGTAGCCAAGCGCAAATACGCGCATTTTTAGCTGAGCATAAAGACATTATTTTAAAACCACTTGATGGCATGGGCGGCGCGTCTATTTTTCGTATCAAAGAAGATGATGCAAACATTGGTGTTATTTGTGAAACGCTCACTGAGCACGGTAGCCGCTTTGCTATGGTGCAAAATTACATTCCAGAGATCAAACAAGGCGACAAACGCGTATTGGTTGTTGATGGTGAAGTAATTCCGTATTGTTTAGCGCGTATTCCACAAAATGGTGAAACTCGCGGTAATTTGGCGGCGGGTGGTCGTGGTGAAGCCCGCCCACTTAGCGAGTCAGATCTTAAAATAGCGCAAGCAGTTGCCCCTACACTTAAAGAAAAAGGGCTAGTGTTTGTTGGCTTAGATATTATTGGCGACAAGCTCACCGAAATTAACGTAACTGCACCAACCTGTGTACGTGAAATTGAAGCCGCTTACGATATCTCAATTACCGGTATTTTGTTTGACGCCATTGAGCGTAAGCTAGCTAAATAAATACCATTTAAAAGTCCATTAATTTAAGTATTTCATACAATTAATGGACTTTTTATACGCTACGTATATATCTATGCCATACTCAAAGTTCAATAAGTATTCATAAACTAAAAGGGTGAAATCTATGCAATCATTAGAAAATCATTTTTTAATCGCTATGCCGTCGATGCAAGACCCTTTTTTTAAACGTGCCGTTACCTATATTTGTGAGCACAATGAAGATGGGGCTATGGGATTGGTGATCAACCAGCCTATTGATGTAACCGTTGGTGAGCTTTTAGATAAAATAGAAATAGACAACGACAAAACTCAGCAAGCTGCGCAAGTCTCTGTATTTGCAGGTGGTCCGGTTAAAACCGACCGGGGTTTTGTACTTCATTCACCTCAGCCTGGTTACTCTGCAAGCCAAAAGCTCAGCAGTGATATTATGATCACCACATCAAAAGATGTACTTGCCAACCTGACCACCGCCCACGCACCTGAGCAATTTATTATCACGCTTGGTTATTCTGGCTGGGAGCAAGGACAACTTGAGCAAGAGCTGTTAGATAACAGTTGGTTGATCATCAAAGCCGATCCGAAGATCATTTTTGATACGCCGGTAGAAAAACGCTGGGAAAAAGCAGTTTCAATGCTGGGCTTTGATGTTAGCCAGCTTAGCAGTGAGGCTGGACACGCTTAAAGAACGATAATGACAAAAAAAAATCTTAAACCGCAAGGCCAGCGCACCGTCATGGGTTTTGACTTTGGTACCAAGAGCATTGGTATTGCTATAGGACAAGAGCTCACAGGCAGTGCGTCTAGCCTTAAAGCAGTAAAAGCCCAAGATGGCATCCCTAATTGGGATCATATTGCGGTCCAAGTTAAAGAATGGCAACCTGATTTAATGGTGGTGGGCTTGCCACTTAATATGGATGGTACCTCCCAAGAGGTAACCTTTAAGGCTAAGAAGTTTGCTAACCGCTTGCACAATCACTACGGTATACCAGTGCAAACACAAGATGAGCGACTGACAACTGCCGATGCAAAAGCCCGTTTATTTGAGCACGGTGGCTATAAAAATTTAGGAAAAGGCAATGTCGATAATATGTCGGCAGTGATTATTTTAGAAAGTTTTTTTGAAGCCAGTTATGGTGAGTAACCGGCTTAAAAAAAGCGCCAATAGGCGCTTTTTTTATGCACTAAATTATTCAAACGAGTGATCAGCCTACACTGTTGTAGGTTAATTACTATTTTTATCATCCAGCCCATCAATGGTTACACCTTGTAAAAAGCCTGCGCCTTGTTGCTCGTTATTACGCAGCTTAATCATTAAGCGTAAATCATTTGGCGAGTCCGCATGGTGCAGCGCATCAGCGTAATTAATACGTTGCTGTTTATATAGCTCAAACAAGGCTTGATCAAAGGTTTGCATGCCCATTTCTTTAGACTTAGACATAGCCTCTTTAATGCCGCCGATATCCCCATTTTTAATTAGCTCTGCCACCATGGGTGAGTTTAATAATATTTCAATGGCGGCTACACGCCCTTCACCATCAGACGTAGGAATAAGTTGCTGAGCAACAATGGCGCGTAAATTTAGCGCTAAGTCGTACTTGAGCTTATCGTGCTTCTCTTTAGGCACTAAGTGCATTATACGGTCAATAGCTTGGTTGGCATTATTAGCATGCAGTGTAGCCACACATAAATGGCCAGTTTCGGCAAAGCTCAGTGCGTATTCCATGGTTTCTTGTGAGCGTATCTCACCAATTAAAATAACATCGGGAGCTTGGCGTAGTGAGCTTTTAAGTGCCGATTCAAAGCTGTCGGTATCAAGCCCTACTTCGCGCTGAGTAATAATACTTTTACGGTGCTCATGCACAAACTCAATTGGGTCCTCAATAGTGAGTATATGTCCGCGTTGATTGCGGTTTCTGTAGCCAATTAAAGCAGCCAATGAGGTTGACTTACCTGTACCCGTGCCACCCACAAACAGCACCAAGCCTCGTTTTGCCATTATTACATCAGTAAGTGTAGAGGGTAGCCCTAAATCACCTACTTCAGGTATTTGCGTTACAATGCGGCGAATAACCATGCCCGCTCTATCGCGTTGCCAAAACGCCGAGATACGAAATCGCCCTTCATCTGTGGCTATCGCAAAATTACACTCTTTCGTGGTATGAAACTCACTTTTTTGTTTATCGCTCATCGCTGATTCTACAAGCGCGAGCGATTGCTCATCAGTTAGCTTATCGTCGCTAAGCGCGATAAGCTCACCATTAATTTTTGCGCTGACTGGCAATTGGCTAGAGACAAATAAATCCGAGCCTTTTTTCTCAATCATAATTTGCAAAAAGTGATTTAAAGATAAATTCATATTATGTCCTTAGCCACCAAACTGGGTTTTGTCTTGGGCTTTTTCTTTTGCGGCTGCGGTTGTCACAATACCGTGATTAACTAAATTATTTAAACATTGATCCATCGTTTGCATGCCGTGTGATGCACCTGTTTGTATAGACGAATACATTTGCGCTATTTTGTCTTCACGAATTAAGTTACGAATAGCAGGAATACCAATCATAATTTCGTGTGCAGCCACTCGACCACCGCCAATTTTTTTAAGTAGTGTTTGTGAAATAACAGCACGTAGTGACTCAGAAAGCATTGAGCGCACCATGTCTTTTTCTTCACCTGGGAATACATCAATAATACGGTCAATAGTTTTGGGGGCTGAGGTGGTGTGTAGCGTACCAAACACTAAGTGACCGGTTTCTGCTGCGGTCATTGCAAGGCGAATAGTTTCTAAATCACGTAGCTCACCAACGAGTATTACATCGGGGTCTTCACGCAGCGCGCTGCGCAAAGCATTTGAGAAACTGTGCGTATCACGGTGTACTTCACGTTGGTTAATAAGGCTGAGTTTATTATCGTGTACAAATTCGATAGGATCTTCAATGGTGAGGATATGGTGATGTTTTGTTTGATTTATATAATCGACCATAGCCGCAAGTGTTGTTGATTTACCCGAACCGGTTGGACCGGTAACCAATACTAAACCACGCGGGTTATCTGATATTGTTTTAAAAATATCAGGTGCGCCTAAATCCTCAAGCGTCAGTACATCACTTGGGATGGTACGAAACACCGCTGCAGGGCCGCGGTTTGAGTTAAATGCGTTAACACGAAATCGAGCAAGGTTAGGCACTTCAAACGAAAAATCCACTTCTAGGTTTTGTTCGTAGTCCTTACGCTGATTATCGTTCATAATGTCGTAAACAAGGCTGTTTACATCTTTATCTGCAAGGGCAGGTATATTAATGCGGCGAACATCACCATCTACGCGTATCATAGGTGAAACACCTGACGATAAGTGTAAATCAGATGCTTTGTGTTGCACACTAAACGCTAATAATTCGGTAATATCCATTTATGACTCCACAACTAACTGATAATTATATGGTTACAATAGCAGAACGACTCACATCCGCCTACGCTAGAATTGCCAGCGCGGCCAAAAATGCTAAGCGTAATAGCGATGAAATTGCGCTGCTTGCAGTATCAAAAACAAAACCAAGCGACGATATTATTGCTGCTTACGAGCAAGGCCAACGCCAATTTGGCGAGTCTTATGTTCAAGAGGCTGTAAATAAAATAGCGCAACTACACACATTTAGCGACATCATTTGGCATTTCATTGGCCCAATTCAATCAAATAAAAGCGCCCTTGTTGCCACTAATTTTGACTGGGTACAAAGTGTAGATAGAATAAAAATAGCAAAACGCTTAAACACGCAACGCCCCGCTGATAAAGCCCCTTTAAACATACTTATTCAGGTAAATATAAGCGCCGAAGAGGCAAAGTCGGGCTGTAGTATTGAGCAAATACCTGAACTTGCTGAGTTTATTGACCAATGTGAGCAACTTACTTTGCGTGGTTTAATGGCCATTCCGGCTAAAAGCGACGATCCGAGTGAACAAAGTCAATCTTTTGAGCAATTACAAACTTGCTTTGATAAACTAAAGGCCCAATATCCTCATATAGATACGTTGTCGATGGGGATGAGCAATGATGTTGAAGCTGCCATTAGCGCAGGTTCAACCATGGTGAGGATCGGCACAGATATTTTTGGAACTCGAACTTAAAAGGTGATAACAGACATATGTCAGATAAAACAATCGCATTTATAGGCACAGGTAACATGAGCTACGCCATTATTGGTGGCATGGTAAAAAACGGTTTTAATGCAAACAACATCATTGCTACAAACCGCAACCAAGAAAAGCTTGCCAAGGTAGCAGACGATTTCAAGGTTAAAACAACCAGCGACAATAACGAAGCCTTACGCGATGCTGATGTCATTGTATTGTCTGTTAAACCACAAATGATGGGCGATTTATGTAAATCGTTTCAAGAGTCAGGTATCGACTTTAGCAATAAACTATTTATTTCGGTAGCTGCGGGCTTAACCGTTAAGCGCCTGCGTGAAATGCTTGGCCAAAACGTTAAAATGGTACGTTGTATGCCAAATACCCCGTCATTACTTGGCCGAGGTGTGTCAGGTTTATTTGGCGCAGATGAAACAGCCGATGAGCATGCCTTTGTGCAGCAAGTATTTGAGTGCACTGGTATTGTTGTGTGGGTTGAGCAAGAGTCGCAAATTAACGATATTATTGCAGTAACTGGCTCATCGCCCGCTTACTTTTTCTTATTTATGGAAGCCATTGAAGAAAAAGCAAAAGCACTTGGCTTTAACGATGAAGATGCGCGTCGCTTAGTACAGCAAACTGCGCTAGGTGCAGCCGAAATGGCATTGAGCCAACCAGAGATAAGCATTTCGCAATTACGCGCTAATGTAACATCTAAAGGCGGCACCACCCATGCTGCGGTTGAGCATTTAAAAAGCGAAGGTCTAGTGCAAACAGTTAGCGATGCAATGGATGCGTGTATAGCGCGTGCAATGCAAATGGAAAAAGAACTTTAAAATTACTTTTTATTGAAGGTTACACTATGAATGCCATGCAATTTTTGATCAGTACCCTGTTTGATTTATTTTTAATGGTGGTGCTACTGCGTTTTTGGCTACAGTGGGCAAAAGCCGACTTTTACAACCCAATGAGCCAATTTGTGGTTAAAGCAACCTCGTTTGCGGTCAACCCTTTGCGTAAAATAATACCTGGCCTAGGCGGGCTCGATTTAGCCTCTCTATTGCTGGCATTTGTTGTAGCCGTTGCCAAAATTAGTACTCTAATGCTGGTAATATACGGTGCATGGGCTGCACAACCTGTATTTATACAAGCACTTATTACTGTATTGAAAGAAGGCTTAAACCTTGTATTTTGGGTGTTAATTATTCGCGCTATTTTAAGCTGGGTAAGTCAAGGCTATAACCCTATCGAAGCGGTTTTCCATCAGCTTACTGAGCCAATGTTAAAACCTATTCGTAAAATTATTCCACCAATGGGTGGCTTAGATTTATCGGTGCTTGTACTAATTATTGGTATTCAATTTTTACAAATGCTGCTAATGGACTTTTTAGCCTAAATTTTTGTTTTAAGCAAAAGAGGCCCTTTGGCCTCTTTTTTATATAGGACACCACAATGAACCGTTTAATTAAATTTTGCTTTATTAGTTTTTTAGCCTTTGCCTTTAATGCGCAAAGTGAAGACATGCAAGGTGGACAATACAAAGAGCTGGGCCCTTGGCAAGTGCATTATATTGCTTTTCCATCTACTTTTATTCAGCCACAAATAGCAAAAACCTATGGCCTTGAGCGTAGTGGTTATAAAGGCATTGTTAATATTTCAGTGCTAAAAAATAACAGCGATAAAACCGCGCAAACTGTAAAGCTAAGCGGCACAGCTAAAAACCTACTTGGTAATAAACAAGCCCTTACTTTTAAAGAAGTAAAAGAAGGTGACTCAATTTACTACCTTGCGCAAGTAGACTACACCAACGAAGAAATTTTACGTTTTGAAATTGAAATACAACAAAGTAATCAATTTCAAAAATTACAATTTCAGCAAAAATTTTACGTAGATTAAAAAACATGACTAAAACATTAGTGCTTGCCACAGGCAACCCAGGTAAAGTAAATGAGCTGGCAAACATGCTCAGCCCTTTAAGTATAAACGTCGTTCCGCAAAGCGATTTTAACGTAGGTGAAGTAGCCGAAACCGGCACTACCTTTGTAGAGAACGCGATAATTAAAGCTCGCCATGCAGCTAAAATTACCGGCATGCCAGCCATTGCAGATGACTCAGGTTTAGAAGTAGATGGCTTAAATGGTGCGCCCGGGGTGTATTCAGCGCGTTTTGCCGGTGAAAGCGCAAGCGATCAAGACAATATAGATAAACTGCTTAATGATTTAGGTAACAACCCTAACCGTAAAGCGCGTTTTTGGTGTGTATTAGTATTAATGCGCCACGCCGATGACCCCACCCCGCTTATTTGCAGCGCAAGTTGGGAGGGAGAAATTACACAAACCCAAAATGGCGAAGGTGGCTTTGGATACGACCCGGTATTCTTTGTTAAAGAGCAAAACTGTACCAGCGCAGAGCTCACCAAAGAGCAAAAAAATGCAGTGAGCCACCGTGGCCAAGCACTTAAAAAATTACTACTAGAGCTACAAAGCAAAGGCGGCCTGTGAACCTTCCACCACTGAGCTTATATGTGCACGTACCGTGGTGCGTGCAAAAATGCCCCTATTGCGATTTTAATAGCCATGGACAAAAAGGCGACATCCCTGAAACTGAATATGTTCAGCATTTAATTGACGACTTAAAAGCCGATTTACACTTGGTGCAAGGGCGCAAAATTCACAGCATTTTTATTGGTGGTGGCACGCCAAGCTTATTAACAGGCGATGCATATACCCGCTTATTAAACGAAGTCGATAACCTAATTGGCCTAAGCGACAACTGCGAAATAACCCTTGAGGCAAACCCTGGCACCGTAGAAACGAATCGCTTTAAAGAGTATGTAAAAGCGGGTATTAACCGAATTTCTATTGGCGTGCAAAGCATGCAAGACGACAAGTTAAAAGCGCTTGGCCGTATTCATGGCGCCGATGAAGCGCACTACGCTGCAGAGCAAGCTAAGCAAGCCGGATTAAATAGCTTTAACCTTGATTTAATGCATGGCTTACCGGGGCAAAGCCTTGACGATGCGCTGAGCGATTTAAAAAAAATAATTGATTTAAACCCGCCACATATATCTTGGTATCAACTTACTATTGAGCCAAATACACAGTTTGCATCCAAGCCGCCAACTTTGCCACAAGATGAAACCCTATGGGATATTCAAGAGCAAGGCCAAGCACTACTTGCTCAAGCCGGTTACAGTCAATACGAAATATCGGGCTATGCAAAGCCAGGCTTTCAATGCCAACATAACTTGAATTATTGGCGTTTTGGCGATTATCTCGGTATTGGCTGTGGCGCTCATGGTAAAGTAACTGATGCAAAAACCGGCATGATTACCCGTACTGAAAAAATTAAGCATCCACGCGGTTACATGGATATGCTTAAGCCGTACTTGTATAAAAGCTGGCAAGTAGAGCAAGACGATTTAGCCTTTGAATTTTTTATGAATCGCTTTCGCTTAGTCGAGCCTTGCCCTATTGATGATTACAGCGCGCTGACTAGCCAGCCACTGCAAAGCCAACAAGCGGCTTTAACAAAAGCGATAGACGCAGGGTTATTAATACAAGAAAACGGCCACTGGCAGGTAAGCCTTAAAGGGCATCGTTTTTTAAATGACCTGCTAGAATTGTTCGTGTAGTGGTTTTTAACCACGCTCGTTATAAATAAAAACACAAGCAAATAAATATAATGCACCCTAATGGGTTTCTAACAACAAAAGGGAAAACAATGCGTAAACTTACCTTTATTGCAGCAGCCGTGAGCGTTGCTATTTTAGCTGGCTGCCAGCAAGCGCCACAACAAACAACCCCAGCGCCAGCAGTGCAAGCGCAACCTGTGCAAAGCGAAATCGACAAAGCCAACGCGTTTTTTGAAGATACCTTTAACCGTGACGTAATGAGCAGCCCGGTTTATCAAACCTACATGGGTATTAAAAAAGATTACGATAAATGGGATGACGGCAGCGAAGAGCGCAAACTTAAAGATTTAGCACAAGCTAAAGCTGATCTAGTTGAGCTAAAAGCCATTAATCGCGACCTACTTGATGATGCCACTAAAGTAAGTTACGACTTAAAAAAACAAGACTTAGAAAGCTCAATTGCTGATTTTAAATGGCGTTACCATAATTACCCAGTTAACCAAATGTTTGGTACACACTCTATGGTGCCTGCGTTTTTAATTAACCAACATTCAATTAATAATGTAAAAGAAGCAAAAGATTACATTGCGCGTTTAAATGGTGTACCTACTGTATTTGATCAATTAATTACTGATTTAGAGACCCGTGCTGATAAAGGTATTATTGCGCCTAAATTTGTGTTCCCACATGTTATTGATTCGAGCAAAAACATTATTCACGGCGCACCATTTGAAAAAGGTGAAGACTCAACGCTATTAGCCGACTTTAAACGTAAAGTAAGCGCGCTTGAAATTAGCCAAGATGAAAAAGACGCCTTAATTAGCGATGCAACTGATGCACTAAAATCAGCGGTTAAGCCTTCTTACTCTAAGCTAATTAATTACTTAGCACAGCTTGAAAAACGTGCAGATAATCGCGATGGTGCATGGAAACTGCCTGACGGCGAAACGTTTTACAATAACGCACTTAAGCGCACCACAACAACTGAGTTAACGGCTAAAGAAATTCATGCCATTGGCCTTGCTGAAGTAAAGCGTATTCATGACGAAATGCGTGAAATTAAAGATAAAGTAGGCTTTAAAGGCGATTTAAAAGCGTTTATGCAGTTTATGAAAACGGATAAGCAATTTTACTATGCCAATGACGAGCAAGGTAAACAGCGCTACTTAGATGAAGCAACAGGTCTGATTAACACGATGAAAACTCGCCTAGATGAGCTATTTATTGTTAAGCCAAAGGCTGATCTAAAAGTTAAAGCCGTTGAAGCATTCCGCGAAAAAGCAGCGGGTAAAGCATTTTATCAACAACCTGCGCCAGATGGCTCTCGCCCTGGTATTTACTACGCAAACCTTTACGACATGGAAGCAATGCCAACATATCAAATGGAAGCACTAGCTTACCATGAGGGTATTCCGGGCCACCATATGCAAATTGCTATCTCGCAAGAGCTTGAAGGTGTACCTAAGTTTCGTAAATTTGGTGGCTACACCGCTTACATTGAAGGTTGGGGTTTATACTCGGAGTTCATTCCTAAAGAAATGGGCCTGTATTCAGACCCTTACTCAGACTTTGGTCGCCTTTCTATGGAATTATGGCGTGCGTGTCGCTTAGTGGTTGATACGGGTATCCATGCCATGAAATGGACTCGTCAAGAAGGTATTGATTACTACGTAAATAATACGCCTAACGCAACATCTGACGGTGTTAAAATGGTTGAGCGTCACATTGTAATGCCATCGCAAGCGACGGCTTATAAAGTGGGTATGTTGAAGATTTTAGAGCTGCGTGAAGAGGCTAAAAAGCAACTAGGCGACAAGTTTGATATTCGTCAATTCCACGACGTTATTCTTAAAAACGGCCCTGTACCACTTAACGTACTAGAGAGCTTTGTAAACGACTGGATAGCCAGTAAAAAAGCTTAATGCTTGGTTATAAATAGAAAAAGGTCGCTGATGCGGCCTTTTTTGTTTTATAGTAATTAAAACGCTCAGAGGGAGAGTGAAGAATGGATTTAAGTATACAGTTACTCAATGCGCGAATAGCGAAACATCAACTAAATGAGCTTGATAACGACTTTAAACAGTTAAGCCCCGCTCAGCAAACGTTGCAGCTTAATCATTTATTTCAAAGTGCTGAGCGAATGAGTATTAAATATGACTTTATGCAAAATGTAGCAACTCGCATTTTAACAACTAACCTCCCACCCGCGCCCTTTATAAGTGGGCTAACAAGCATAGATGCTCTCACATTTTTTACGCCGGCATTAAAAGCAAATAAAGGCTTTTTGGCACAAGATAGTCAAGGCAATAATGTGCTTCATAATTTATTTAAACACGCCCATGCTCTAAAGCTACCGTTTAACTATGTGCGCTCACTTATGCTATTCGAGTCTAACGATGAGCTAGCAAAAGCCCTTGCACAAACCAATGCGCGCGGCCTCACCCCTGTGGCTTGTTATATTGCCTATGCCAAAAAGCCCACAACACCTGTTAAGCACGAATTTTCAGCACTGCTGGCCCTTATGGAAATAGAGCAAAAACAAAATCCAATGGCTAAAGAGCAATTAACAAATACGTTAAAAGGCGCAAATTTAAACGAACCTAGTATTTTACTTAGTGCAGCGTACCTACAACGCCCCACGGCTCAAATAGCCCACTTGATCAGAGCTATTTAGTCACTTAAATAATATTCAACACTGGTGACTACTCTCACCTTTTTGATATGTGGCGTGTTTGAATCGCGATTGCTAATGCTAAATTGCCCTTGGCGTGCAGATTTTATTTTACCTAGCGTTGAGTTTGAATCTTTTGCAAATTTATTGGCAACTTCTCGGGCTTTTTCTGTAGCCTCTTGCACCATTGCAGGCTTTATGTCGTTAAGGCCGGTAAATAAATATTCAACCTTGGTCTCGTAACTATCCTGTACTATTGCAATACCCTGCTTAGCGAGTTGGCTTACCTTGCTTAAGGCGTTTTGCACCTTATCGGGCGCAGTAGAATAAACAATAATGTTAGCACGGGCTAAATAACGAAATTTTTGATTATCGTTACCATATTCACGGGCTTGTTTATCAATAATCGATTGGCTGCCGGTGCTTATTTCGTCATCATCAAAGCCATGTAACTTTAAAAAAGCAATAACGGCATCGTTTTTTTGCTCAACCCGGCTTACCAATTTTTCTAAATCGTTATCGGCATCAGAGTATTGTAGCGGCCAAATAACCGTATCGGCATTAACCTCACGCTCAGCTAATCCTTTTACCTGTACGCTGCGATCCATACTTTTTACATCAACGGCTGCACTTTTAATAATAAAACCTAATAAAATTAAGCCTATACTTAAGAAAATAGCAGCTACAACAGTGTAAAAGTTAGGTGTTTTATTCACAAAAACCTCCTTGATTGATATCAATAATAAGCATTTACGCGCTCGAAATAACACAGCAAACAGGGTACATTGTGAGTATAAATAACGCAAAATATTATCAGCCAAGGATATGCCATGAGCCTAAAGCGTATTAGCCAATTTTTTAATCCGGCCTCGGTAGCCGTTATTGGTGCCTCGAATACCCCTACTCGCGCGGGATTTGTGGTTATGCGCAATTTATTACAAGGTGGATTTAAAGGGCCTATTATGCCCGTCACCCCTACCCATAGCGCGGTCCACGGTGTGCTGGCCTATCCTGATATTACTGCACTTCCTAAAGTGCCCGACCTAGCTGTTATTTGTACTAATAAAAATACCTTGCTGACTATAATTGAGCAGCTTGGCCAGCTTGGTTGTAAAAGTGCTATTGTGATTGCCGATGGACTCTCATTAAGCCAAAAAACAGCGTTAAAACACGCCGCCGACACCCACCACGTTACTTTGCTTGGGCCTAATTGTTTAGGCCTGCTTATTCCGCATATTGGTTTAAATGCAAGCTTTTCACATACAGTAGCCGCCCCAGGGAAACTGGCTTTTATATCGCAATCAGCAGCGGTGTGCTCCACCATTTTAGATTGGGCTAAAAATAAAGAAATCGGCTTTTCGTATTTTGTTTCAGTCGGTGATTGCTTAGATATTGATTTTGACGAGCTATTGGATTTTTTAGGCCGCGATGCCAAAACCAAAGCCATCTTACTCTACATAGATAATATTGAGGATATCCGCGGGTTTATATCTGCAGCACGCGCAGCTGCATTTAGTAAACCTGTTATAGCTATTAAAACCGGTAAGACTGGTGCAGGTGCATTAGCCGCCGAAATCCATACCGGTGGAAAACAAAGCTCAGATGCGGTGTACGATGCGCTTTTTCAACGTGCTGGTATGCTTCGGGTGAGTGACCTGCGCGAACTTTTTGCGGCCACGCAAACACTCGCCATTCATCCAAAACTGTTAAAAGTTGAGCAGTTAACCATTTTAACTAACGGCGGCGGCCCTGGGGTCATGGCAGTCGACGAGCTTATTTTAAATTCCGGCAAACTTGCCCAGCTAAGCGAGCAAACACGAGCAGCGCTAAATAGGGTGATCCCACAATCGGATACTACATCTAACCCTGTTGATATTTTTGGCGACTCTGCACCAGCCCGTTATAGGCAAGCATTGGAGATTTTACTACGCGCCGAAGAAGTTAAAAACTTACTTATAATTCATACCCCATCAGCACTGGCACCCAGTGAGGATTACGCCGATATGATAGTGCAGACCTTACAAAAAATCCCCAAAATGGCGCGCCCCTATGTGATGACCAACTTTATGGGTGAAGATGCATCTTACGCGGCAAGGCGTGTTTGCTCTAACCACACTATTCCAACCTATCGCACGCCCGAGGGTGCCGTTGGCGCATTTATGCATTTGGTCAGCTATCGTCGTAACCAAAAGCATTTAACGCAAACTCCGGAATCAAATACTGACGATGCCAAAATAAATAAAACTGCGGCCACTTCGCTAATTAACGAATTTTTAGATGAAGAGCAAAGCTATTTATCTACACACCAAGCGAGTCAAATCCTTAGCCACTATGGTGTAGAGTGTATTCAAACAGAGGTTGCCTACACACCTACGGAGGCACGCGAGCAAGCAATTGAATTAGGCTTTCCGGTAGCGTTAAAGTTGATTAGCCCAAGTATTGCCTCAAAATCAGAAGTAGGGGGTGTGGTTCTTAACTTAAACGATGCAAACGAGGTTGAGCAAACCGCGTTTGCCATGCTCATACGCATCAAAAACACCTATCCAGATGCGGTTATTGAAGGGTTTTCATTGCAAAAAATGGCGCCCCGTGCTGGTGCTAATGAGCTCAGAATAGCCATTAAAACCGAGCCTAATTTTGGCCCTGTCATATTACTTGGTGAAGCAGGTAATGGGTTAGAGTATGCCCAAGCAGCCGTTGCTTTGCCGCCGCTTAATATGAACTTAGCTAAATACCTTATTGCAGCAGCTCACGATAAAGGCGTGTTAAAAGAACGTGTTTTACCTGAAAAAGTCGATAAATACCGTTTATGCGCCCTGCTTACGCGTATATCTCAGCTCGTTGTTGATCAGCCCGACATAAGCTCTATGGAATTAAATCCAATACTTGCTAGCAATGGTCAGTTTTTAGTGCTTGATGCCACCATTAGTGTTAATCGTTATCAAGCGCGCAGCGATCGTAAACGTTTATGTATACGCCCTTACCCTATAGACCTTGTTGAAGAGGTGACTCTTAAAAATAATACTCGCGCTACATTAAGGCCTATTCGCCCCGAGGATGAAAAAGCCCACCAAGAATTTGATCAATCACTTAATAAAGAAGATCGCTACAAACGCTTTTTTGGCGAACTCCCTCAGTTTAATCACGATCAACTCGCAAAAATGACACAAATAGATTACGACCGAGAAATGGCCTTTATTGTTTGCCAACGCTTTGAAGGTAAAAGCCGCACACTCGGTGTAGCGCGGGTTATTATGGACCCTGATAATTTACATGCGGAATTTGCCACAGTGGTTCGCTCTGACTACCAAGGTTTAGGTCTTGGCAGGTTACTGATGAGTGCTGCTATAAATCATTGTAAACGCCAAGGTGTTGAGGTTGTTGAAGGTATTACACTGCCTGAGAACACTGGCATGATTGAATTGGCACGTAAATTAGGCTTTACCATTAGCCGAGATTTTGAAGAAGGCAGCATCAACATGGTGTTAAATTTAAAATAATGAATATCACGCTTAGGCAAAAAATGGCACGCCTGTTTGAAGGCACTGGCGATTATCAAAAAGCAGGTCACAGGCTTGATATTGCGCTTATTAGCTTAATTATGGTCAATGTAATTGCTATTGTTTTAGAATCAGTGCCAAGTATAAATGAGCGCTACTACACACAGTTTTTACTATTAGAAGTGATTTCGGTGGCTATTTTTAGTCTTGAATACTTAGCAAGGCTTTGGGCTAGTGTCGATAAAAGTAAGTACGCTGCTATTAAGGGGTCGAACGCTAAGCGCCGCTTGCACTATTTTTTATCACCGTTAGCGCTTATCGATCTTATTGCCATTTTGCCTAGCTTATTAATGTTTGTGTTTCCGTTGGATTTGCGTTTTTTACGAGTGCTCAGGCTACTAAGAGTATTTAAACTGACCCGTTATTCACGCGCAATGCAGTTGCTATTACAAGCATTTAAAGATGAGGCGAGCTCGCTTTTGGCCGCATTTTTTATTATGTCGGTGCTACTTATACTCGCATCTTGCGGCATTTATTTATTAGAGCATGACATACAGCCCGATAAATTTGGCTCTATTCCTGCGGCTATGTGGTGGGCTATGGCCACACTTACAACCGTGGGTTATGGCGATGTTGTGCCACTTACGCCGCTGGGCAAGTTATTTGGTGGCGTAGTAACTCTGGTAAGTATGGGCATGGTCGCTATCCCTACAGGTCTACTTGCTTCTAGTTTTTCGGAGCAAATACGCAAGCGCCGGCAATTTTTTGAAGACGCTGTGCACGAACAGATCCATGACGGCCACTTAGATGATTCACAACACTTACACTTAGAGGAGTTACGCTATAAATTAGGCCTAAGTAAGCTTGAAGCTAATAAAGCAATTAAAACGCAGCTCAACCAACGTAATAGTCATTTATTTTGCCGCCATTGTGGAAAGCGCCCATAGTCCTATTATTGAGTGTTAAATAAGGCGACCCAATCATGTTTAATCAATGCGGGGACACTTTCTTTAGGTACTGGCTCACTAAATAAATACCCTTGAAAATGCTTACATCCTAATTGCTTTAAAAATTGCAGTTGTTGTTTGTTTTCAATGCCTTCTGCTACACACTCTTTACCTAAGCTATGGGCCAAAGTAAGTGTTGATTGAATAATGGCTTCATCATCCGAATCTACACCAATATCTTGCACAAAACTTCTATCAATTTTTAGTACATCAATTGGGAAGCGCTTTAAATAGGTTAACGAGGCATAGCCTGTTCCGAAGTCATCCATGTAGAGCTTACAGCCTAATTTTTTCAGCATTTCCATACTGTGCAGCGCATGCTTAGAGTCACGCATTAAAATAGATTCGGTGATTTCAAACACTATCGCATCGGAGGGAACATCGGCTTTTGTAAGGGCTTTATGAATTTCGGTGACAAGCTCTTCGTATTCAAAATCGAGTGCTGAGAGGTTGATCGACAAATACAGCTGTGGCGAAAGCTCGCGCCACTGCTTAAGCGCTTGCAATGCGCGAGCAAAAGTTTGCAACATAATTTTTGTAATTAACCCAATACTCTCAGCCGCTAAAGATAGCTCTTGAGTAGGTACTAACGTGTTTTCTGGCCAACGCAATAGCACCTCAAAACCTTCTGTTTGTTGAGTACGTGCACTCACGATAGGTTGGTAGTAATTACAAAACTCTTCTTCTTGATATGCCTTAGTAAGCAATGACTCTAAATGCAGGGCCTTTTGTACATGTTGATTCATCTCCTGCTTATAAAACTTATAACTGCTTTCGAGGGACTCTTTAGCATGGTACAGAGCAATGCTTGCCGCTTTAAGTAGCCCAACATGATCCACTTCATCATCAGGCGCGATGGCAACCCCTATGCTTACATTAACGTTTACCACTTGAGTATTAAATTTCATATTTTGGCTTACAGAATCGATTAATTTAGAGCAAATTAGTAGTACTTCCTCTATTTGCTGCACATCCTCCACCAGCACGACAAATTCATCGCCCCCAAAACGCGCAACACTTGCAGATGGACGCAAAGAGCGCTTAATACGCTTAGCTACTTGCTTTATTATCTCATCAGCCGCTTCTCGTCCAAATGAATCGTTAAAGTATTTAAAGCGCTTAATATTTATATGCAGCAAAGCCACTTTGCATTGATGATTTTGCGCTTGCTCAATAGCATGCTCAACTCTGTCGTTAAACAGCATACGGTTAGGTAAACCTGTTAATGAATCATAATTAGCCAAGATATGAAGCTCATTTTCAGCCAATTTTTGCGCATGAATATCGGTTAAAATAATCACGTAACTACTTAAGCGCTGTTCAGAATCGGCCACAGCACTTATTTTTACTAACACATGACGCTGCTCACCACTGGCAAGGGTGACTAAATCTTCACAGGAAAAGTGCTCACCAACATTCAGCTTTTGCATTATCCGCAAGTAATCAAAGCGATTACTTCGTGATATGCCTAAATTAAGAGCCCGGCTCGAGCGCGGCTCGCTCGGGAAGTTAAATGCCGTTTGTAATGACTTATTAGAGGCGCGAACAGTAAAGTTTTTATCAAGAATAAATACCCAATCGCGTGTCTGCTCAAACGCAGCGGTAAATAAACGAGCATGTTCTTCAAACACCATTTCGCGGGTCATATTAGTATACGTACCGGCAACTTTTTTAGGGAGTTTTGCTTGCCACTCGACTACTTTGCCAAAGTCTTTATACCAACGCCAATAACCTTTGGCGTGGCGTAAACGATACGTGCAATTAAAGTAGCCTTTATCGGTTGATAAAAACTCTAACCATTCTAATCTAAAAAGTGCTTTATCTTGCGGGTGAATTTTAGCTAGGTAATCATCTAAACTCACGCTTTCCTGATCATACCCCAGCTCATTACATAAGCGCGGCTGGTAAATACTACTCGATGTAGACTGCCAATCCCACATGCCCGACTCACTGCCCTCTAAGGCTAGCTTTAATCGCGCTTCACTGTCTTTACTCTCCTTATGAGCGGCCAGTAATATGCGCTGAATTTTGTTTCGACGCATTACCCAAATAGCAATAACACCAATTAATAAAACCCCATAAAGCACCATAAAATAAGGTGCTCGCCACAGTGGGTACTTAACACGAATTTTAAGTACGGCGGGCGGGGTGTATTGACCTGTTAATGGGTCTTTTGCCCAAACTTTTAATTGGTAATTACCGGGGTTTAGTTTAGGAAATAGCACTCGATTATTATTACGAGTGTAGGTTTTTTGGCCATTATCGAGCTGATATTCATAGATTATTCGCTCTTGGTAACTAAATGCCATCGCCGAAAATGCGACTTCTAGGCCAATATCATCATGATTGATCACAAGTTCATTGAGTGGCTGTTTTAAATCGATAGATAAATCACGCGACATCAAATCAACCCGTGTGATATTTACATGGTCAATTAAAGAGTGGTAATTTTGATTCTCCATGGGGTGAAAATAAGTAATGCCTTTTAGGCTACCATAGGCAATTCGACCGTCGCTTAGGTGTGCCATAGCACTGCTGTTAAACTCTGCTGAAAGTAGCCCTTCTGATGTGGTAAACTGCTGAAAATGTAGCGTTTCTGGGTTTAATCGCCATATCCCTTTATGGCTACTCATCCAGATCATGCCATCATCATCCAGCACCATGTCGTAAAGCAGAGTTCCTAATTTGTTTTTCTCTAAGTCAATCGTGTGCACGAGCTTATAGCTGCTAGCATCAAGCCCTATCAGGCCAAAATTAGACAACGAAATCCATAAGATATCGTTATTATCTACCACGTAAGAAAGTACGTTAATTGCCACGTTATCGTGCTGTTTTGGTACTTTATAAATAGTGTTTAATGCTAACGTACTTGGGTCTACTTGATACAAAATACCTGCATTAAAAAACAGTGGCATATCGGGCTTGGTTGCCAGCGCTGGCGAAAAACCATGCGCCAAAAACGGTTCTATTTTGCTAAAAGCCCCTTCTAATCGGGTGACTTTCTGGGTGTCGATATTGTATCTAAACATGCCATGATCTGAGTGCACATAGTATAAATCACCGTTTGGCATTAAAGTAACACCATGTACCCAACCCTGAATAAAATCTCTATTGCTAGGATTACTTAAGGTTGGCTCGTTAATTTGATGGGTTACAGGGTCAAACTCAAATAACCCTCTGTTTGTATGTAACCATAACTTATCTCTGTAGGGAATAGCTTCATAAATGCTAAATTCAGTAGTCAGCAAGTCAACTTTGTAGTCTTTCAAATAAACCTGACTAGTATTTGTGGCTAAATCAATTTCAGTTAAGCCATTGTGTGTTGCCAGCCATAAGCTGTTCTCGTATTCAGTGATCCCCCACACAGAAGGGTGAGAAAGCCCATCACCGCCTAGTTGAGTGCCATCTATATTGCTAAAGTGATAAGTATTATTAGACAGATAAAATGCGCCATCAGTTTTTGTAGCCAACCAATAACCCCCCGACTTATCTTTTACCATGTCTATCATACTGGTATCAGATAAGCTGTATTTACTTTGTGTAATGCGTGTGTTTTTTACTAACTCTTTGGTATTTAGATCAAATTTAAAGAGCCCTTTATTCGTTGCCAGATCGAGCTTTTCACCTTCGTTGATAATGCGCCATACATTTAAATCAGCAATAACAGCTTGGTTTTTAAATGCTAAGTCGGGACGCTCGAACATACCCGGTAAATCGTTAATATCTACTTGGTACAGCCCTTTCACAGTACCAACCAGCAACTGGTTATTGTCGATCACCGAAAACGATTTAACGTTGTTTTGATAAATATGTTCAGCTTTGCTTTTTAAATGTTGCAGCGGCCTAATTTGTTCTGAGGCAATATCAAATACAAACGCTCCATGGCTAGTGCCGATAAAAATATACCCATTATGATGAAAAAGCTCACGCACTAAGGTGTTTTCGTACTCCTTAGGTAGCTCAAACAAACTGGTTATTTCACCTGTTTCGATATCTAATTTTGCAAAGTCACGACCACGGCCAATCCATAGCGTTTTGTCGTCAATCGCGACCATACTAAACACCGACTGGCTTAAGATTTGTTTTTCGCTGGTAGGTTGAGGGATAAATTGCTGGTAGGTATCTGTACTTGGATCATACTTAAATAATCCTGCAAGGAGCGAGGCTATCCAAATATTCCCTGCAGGGTCTTGATAAATACAATCTATAATTGCTTCTTCAAGCTCGCCGTTCGGGCCATTAATTGCAACAACTTGGTATCCATCGTAGCGATTTAGCCCCCCTTCAGTAGAGAGCCACAAGTAACCATTGTCATCAAGCAGCATTGTGTTTACATAACTTTGCGAAAGCCCCTCACTTGGGGATAAACGCTTAACTTGTGCGCCAACTTGGCAACTAACTATAGCGATTAAAGCTATAAAGCAACTAATGATCCCGTTAATGCCTCTACGCATGGCTTGATCCGTTGTTTTTGTTATAGATATTCAAGAGCAACTATATTTCGATGAGCATAAATATCAAAAAGTGCTTTTAAACCAGGAGTATATGTTAATACTTGGTTAAAACCAAGTGCCATATATAACCTTGTAAGATGCGTATAAGCAAAGGTATAAAGCGGCATGGTTTGCTGTTTAACTGCAGCGCATAAGAGTTGCTTTGCCAGCCCTTTTTTACGGTGCTGTGGGTCAACAAACACGGTTGATAAAAATAAAAAATCATGTTTATTTTGTATTCTACACGCTGCCACTACCTGCATTTTGTTATAAACAACCCAAACTTGGTCTTGCTTATTAGCACGCCCTCTCACATTGTTCTGTGCATAAAATTTATTTACTAATGGAGTCTTAAGTGTGTCTAACTTTTGTACTATGTACATACTTTAGCTTAGCATTAACGCCAAATACTGCTCAAACTTCTGTTTTAAAAACGCTTGCTCAGCCACTGGGCGGCTATGAATTGTATTGTAAACTTGCTCACGTGTTTTTTTATTTCGTTTAATTTGATAAGCCCAAAATGAGGCTTCGTAATCTAGTTGAACCTGATATTTTTGCTCTCGAGGTAAAGCACATAAATTAAAACTCACAACCCCTCCTAAGTACGGTTTGTTATCTGCGTTTATTATACGTATGTTTGAACCCATTTACTGTTTAAAAAGCAACAAACATGGGCAAAAACCCGACTATTTTGTTAGTATTCTCAGCAAACATAGCCCCCGCTCATTTTAAACGGAATTAACTTTGAAGTTACAGCTCAATACTTTGTTTTTATTAGTGGTTTTATTTTTTAGTAAAATTACACTTGCCAATCATAATAGCGTTATATTTAACCGCCCTAGCGACTCTGTTCAAGCCAGCTATGCGCTCGCTTTACTCACGCTAGCCTATAAAGAACTTAATTATGAAGTACACATAATTGATTTTAATCGCCAAAATGCGCTATTGGCAGCCAATAACGGGGTGTTAGATGGGCAACTTGGTCGTGATACAAGCATAGAAGCAAACAATAAAAACTTGATCAGAATTAACTACCCGCTGTTTAACTATAAGCTGCTATTATTTAAAAGTTGCCAGCCCAATACGCTTGATAAACTCGATAGCGTTTCGGTTTTATCGGGTTATCCGGTACAGCATCATTTCTTAAATGAGAGTAAGTTTGAGGGCGATATTATTGAAGTAAAAAACATAGCCACTCAGCTCAACTTGCTAGCTCAACGTAAAATCGATGGAGCAATTATGCTCGACTTTGTGCTTAACGCCGGTAACTTTTCTCAGCCAGAGATGTGCATGCAAACTCAGTTGCTACGTAAGCTTTCGCTCTATCATTATGTGCATAAAAAACACGCTGCTTTAGCAAGTAAATTATTAAATGCTTTACACAAACTACACGATAACGGCACTGCCCGCGCGTTGCGCGCAATATACAATTTTAAACTCTAATGAGTAACATCTAGGGCCTGTTGACCTTTCAGGATTAAAATTTGTTCAATCTAGGGGCCATTTAATCGCGGCGCGAGGTTTGTAACCTAGTGGGCTCGATAACTGCTCCTGCGTTATTCTAATGACTTACATCCATGTAAGAATAAGTAAAAACCGAGCAAAGCTTCCGCGTCCTGCTCACGCCCCTTACCTACATCCATGTAGGCAACAAAGAGTAAATGGCCCCTAGGCAGAACCCTTCGGGCAGCGCCTGTTTGGCATTTATGATACGTTATCGCCTATTTATGGGGAACAACCACACTGCATAGGCTCTGCCTTACCTAATTCCCAAACAGACTGCTGCAAATTCAACCTCGAAAGATAAACAGGCCCTAGGTTTAAAACTCAAAGCCTTGTTGTTTATCTACTGCCTCCTGTGATTTTGCAGCTTGGCACTTTTGTAAATATCGTTTGTAACGCTGTTGGCATAGGCTGAGCACTTTTCTTTTTTGTGTATTAGTTAACGTGTTCCAATTAAAGCGCTCATCACGGCTGCGATAGCATCCTTTACAGTAGCCCCGGTTATTTACTTGGCAAATACTTTTGCATGGGCTTGGAATATCAAATATTTCAATTTGTTGCATTACGCCCCTCATAATATAACAGCAACTCGCTTGGCTAAGGCTCTTTTTAACTGCTTGAAATACAGATTGATACCTAAGTAGGAAACCCGCTATTCATTTGTTTAAATTGACTTTTTAATACAGGCAACACCACGTTTAACCCTTTAAAATCGATTATGTATTCGTGCGAATCAGTATAAATACTTAGTAGTGAGTATAGCGTTAATTTTGGGCAAAAAAAAAGCAGCGTCTACGCTACTTTTCTCACTATTACACTCTTTGCCTTGAGCTTCTAACATTTTACTCGCATGCTTTGTCACTCACAGCAGCTTTACGCTGAAATGGTTTTGCATACATAGCTAAAACAAGGGGCTTTAACTCCTCTGGCACTAGGGCTAAACGCTGCTCAAAGGTGGCGGTATCGGGCTCATCAATGACTGCTTGCTTACAACCTCCGGCAATGTAATTTCCTGGGTGTAAGTAAAAAGATTCAACAATGTGCTTATCAATCGTTTGCGCTAGTTCGTCAGCATCGTTACAACCGCTTTCAACCGGCTCACCAAATGCTAAGTGTACATGGCCTTTCGCAGAGCTAAATCCCTCTACAATGCTGGCTATGTCCTCACCGGCTGATTTTACATATTCACCATGTTGTTGTTTATGATAGAGCTCTTTTGCCTTTGAAATAGCGCACGGCTCATACTGATAAGAAATCGACACAGGCACAATTTTTAGCTCTTTAATATAGTCGCCAAATTCTTTCTTTTGTTTGCGACCATTAAGCTGCAGCATTTTTAAAAGGGCCGGATCTGTTTGATCAAAGCCATCTTTAGCTCGTCCTTCCTTTTGCGCAATCCAAATCGAGTTACCCGCTGTTAATGAATCATAAATATACGAAGACAATTGAGAAAGTGCTTTAAGCATTTCTTTAGGAGCTTTGGCTGAACGTTTAACAATAAAGCTTTTATTTAAACGCATCAGCTCGGTTATATAAGGTATTTGCAATAAGTTATCACCAATTGCTATGCGCACCGTTTTCATTTTGTGTTGATACAGTCCCCAATTTACAAGGGCAGGGTCAAGCACAATGTCGCGATGGTTTGATATAAATAAATAAGCTTGTTGTGGGTCTAACTTATCAAGACCCGAAAAGGTGACTTTTGAAGTAGTACGTTTGATCAGTTTATCTAAATACTCTGCAACTTCGTTTTGTACATCTTCAACGCTTTTAAATTTACCCCATTTTTTTCGTAATTGACTTCTCACCAACGGGCGAGCAATAAACGGCATAGCGGAAATAAAGCCGGGTAAGTTGTACTTTGCTATTACATCAATAAACGCATTATCGTTAATTAAACGCCCCAGAGAGGCCGCAACTTCATCGTCGTTGTAAGGTCTTATGTCTGCGTACTTATCTTCTAATTCACTCATTACTGCATCTACAATGTTAAAAAACGGCACGTAAAAAAACGTACCGCTTATATATAATTTTGATTATAACTCAGCCACTCTTAAATAAGAAATAGCCATTGTGGTAGCTTACTGGCAAGCCAGTTAAGTATATGACAACACAAAAAGGGGTTGGTGCATTGTTTTTTAGCTTTATTGGCTTTGTTAGCAATATAGCCCGCTAAAATATCACGTTATTAATATTCGAGTGGGCAGACCAGCCATGTACTTAAGCTTTTATCAGTGACCCTATTCTTTGTTCTAAGCATTTGGTAGTAATAGCATTAACAAAGGAATTTATTCGTAGTACCTTAACCGCTCTTGGCATTTTACTGTAAGCATATAGATAGGACACACGATGAAAATCACCATTCTCGACAACGCGACTTTAGCTAAAACATCATTAACTTGTATCAAAGACTTAGGTGAGCTGACAATCTACGAACTGACATCACCTGAGCAAGTTGTTACTCATAGCCAAGGCGCAGATGTCCTCATTACTAATAAGGTAGTACTAAATCGCGACACGATAAGCCAACTTACGTCGCTTAAACTTATTTGCGTAAGTGCAACAGGCACAAATAACGTTGATTTAAACGCGGCTAAAGAATTTGGCATTGCTGTTACCAACGTAGCGGGTTACTCGACTCCATCGGTTGTACAACATACTTTTTCACTCATCACTAACTTACTAGGTAATACGCACCGCTATCAGCGCGACTGTCAACAAGGAGCTTGGCAAAAAAGCGAGATGTTTTGTAGGTTAGATTACAGCTTTAATGATTTACAAGGTAAAACTTTTGCCATTATAGGTGGCGGCACCCTAGGAAAAGGCGTGGCAAGCGTTGCGCAAGCATTTGGTGCAAATGTAATCGTTGCAGAGCGAAAAAATGCTCCCTGTAGAGAAGGCCGTACACCTTTTGAAGAGGTATTAAAAACCGCTGATATAATCAGTGTGCACTGCCCGCTGACTGATGAAACACGCGATTTAATTTCGTTAGATGAGCTAAAAATGATGAAACCCAGCAGTATTATTATCAATACCGCCCGTGGTGGCATTATAAATGAAGCCGACCTAGTAACAGCGCTTGAGCAAAATTTAATTGCTGGAGCAGGCGTTGATGTACTAACAAAAGAGCCAGCAGAGCCTTCTAACCCGCTGGCTAATTACACAGGCGAAAACTTGCTGCTTACCCCTCACATTGCATGGGCAAGTACCGAGTCAATTGTGCGCCTAATTAATGAAGTCAGCTTGAATATAGCCGCCTTTACTAAGGGTGAGTCTCGTAACCGCTTGGTGTAATAGCAATTTGCAACAATACTAAGCCGCATTGAAGCTAGGTTTTGCCTGCCTCAAAGTCGCTCATTCGATTTAGTAAATAGCTGTAACGTGTTTTCGCTATGCTAAATAAACGCAGGTTAGCTAAATCGTTAAAAAACCTAAAAAGTGGCTGTTTTTGCTAATGATTTTTATAATTAATCACTTAAAAACAGCCATTACAACCTAACCCTATGAATTTTATAACTTTGTTATATTGGCCTATTACTTGCTCTTGATAAGTAAATAATTAAATTAAAACTCATCAAGGACTATAACAATGAAAAAATCACTTTTAGCTGCAGCACTTCTCGCTCCGTTTTTAACAGGCTGTGTTATTGCCGTATCAGATGGCGAGGCAGAAACACACTGGGCAGGTAACGACTCTTCAAGTTGGCAACATAAGCATAAAAAAAACCGCGAAGCGATTGCAGATTTAAAAATGGATAGCAGCTATCAATCTGTTTTAGCGCAATTAAAAACGCCAAACTTTACCGAGCTATTGAAAAAAGATGATGATGTATATCAGGTACTGTTTTATGTGACTAACAGCATTCACTCTGATGGCAAAACAACAAAAGATGAATGCACGCCATTGGTATTTAAAAATGATAAATTGGTGGGTATTGGTGAAAGCGCGCTGGGTATGATCACCAAATAACAACGTGCTAGTAGAATATAGTTGCCCCGCTCGGTAATAACATAATGTGTGGGGCCGTTAAAAATAACGCTGAAGTGTAAATAAAGCGCACTATAAATTAAGCGCAACCACCTGATCGCGCCCACCATCTTTAGCGGCATATAGCCCTAGATCAGCTTGTTCAAGTAAAGCCTGCTCGGCACTGGCGTTGCCGTTTTCCATACTAGCAATACCTATACTGATTGTAATGTGATCTGCATTTAAAGATGCTTTGTGCTCTATATTTAAGTTGTTTACCGCTTGTCTTAACTTTTGTGCAAATGCTAATGCCTGTTGTTTATTAACATCGGGTAAAACCGCTGCAAACTCTTCCCCCCCGTAACGCGCTATAAAGTCAGTACTGCGCTCACATTGCGCTGCTAATGCCTGCGCAACTTGCTTTAAACATTCATCTCCAGCACGGTGCCCATAGCAATCATTAAAACGTTTAAAATGGTCTATATCCATTAATAACACAGATAAACACGAGCCGTTGCGCTTGCTTCTGCGCCACTCACGAGAGAGGTTTTCATCTAAATAACGCCTGTTGGGTATTTCTGTTAAACCATCTATTGAGGCTAGCATTTCAAGTAAGTCATTTTTTTGCTTAATTAATAGCTGGTTACGTACCCTCACTTTTACAATGGAAGCATTAAAGGGTTTAGTAATGTAATCCATTGCCCCTAACTCAAGACCTTTTGCTTCATCGGTGTGGCTATTATTAGCCGATATAAACACAATAGGAATTGACTGTGTAATCGGGTTTTCTTTGAGCTGCACAAGTACCTCATAGCCATCTATGCCCGGCATGACTACATCTAAAATAATTAAATCAACTTGGTTAGATTTAACAAAGGTGAGTGCTTTTTCGCCGCTTTCTACTAAAAATACGTCATGCTCAGTACCCAGCGTTTTTTCAAGCACAAGCCGGTTAAGGGGATCATCATCCACAATGAGAATTTTAGCTCTTTTCGGCATCCTGTCCCCCTAAGGTTTTAATAAATGTTATGACTTGTTTTAACTGCACAATTAACTCTTTTAACGTTTGCTGAAGCGGATCGTTAGTGGTTTTAAGGTGTGTTTCACATTGCTTTGCACACAGTGAAAGCCTAATAAAACCTAAATTACCTGCTACACCTTTTATACTATGCACTAAGCGTACCACTTCATCTCGCTGAGTATTTTCTTCAATTTGTTCTAACTGGGTTTCACACAACTTAGCAAACTTTCCAACCATAGTTGCCAGTAAGTTTTCATCAAAGTTAAACTGGGTGAGCGCAAAATTTTGGTCATAAAACTTAGGTTTAATAAAGTCTACATCTCTAATTGCATCTAACAGTACAGCTGCAACCACGGGTTTGGTCAAATGCTTATTCATGCCGCTATTAAGTGAGCGCTCTACATCTGCAGGTTCACAATGCGCTGTTAAAGCAAAAATAGGTAGCTGGCGCGCGTCAAACTGTTGGCGAATTAGTTGCGTTGCTTGACACCCATCAATATGCGGCATTTGCACGTCCATTAATATTAGATCTGGTTTTAATATTTGTAGTAGCTCTATTGCATCTGGGGCATTAGTGACTGTTATAACATTTACATGGGCTTGCTTTAGTACACTGCTAATAATGTCTAAATTAAGCGGGTTATCATCAACCGCCATAATAAGTAGACCCGATATATCTTTTTTTATTTCTTCATTATTTTCAGCAGCTTTATACGCTGTTTCTGTTCCATTACTGTTTAAACTTATTAGTCTTTGTGCCAAAGCTGTGGCTTTAACATGTTGCGCATTAATGTGTATGGCATTAGAAGCCAGTGTATGCTCGTGATTAATAACCACCACAGGATAAGAATTTGCACTGAGCGTGTCACGGATAGACTCAACTTTTAATAAATCACTTAATATTTTTTCATCAATAATTAGTTGCGGTACATCACTAAGCTTTATTGGATAGCGGATCACTTCTTCTAAATCAATAGCCGTTATTTGAGAATAGGCATTTACAACTTCATTTAGTTCTCGCGTTTTATCGCTCACAATGGCCAACGTATCAGGCATAGAAAGGCTCTCTTTAGCCATATCGACCGCAAGCTCTAGCGTAAAGTAAAACTCACAGCCTTGCCCTTTATCACTATTTACCGCAATCTCGCCCCCCATTAATGCAACACCATGTTTAACAATGGCAAGGCCAAGTCCAACGCCTTGATGAATCCGTGTAGAGGATTCATCGCCTTGAGTAAACGCATCAAAAAGACGACGTTGGTCAGCTTTGGCAATACCTAGCCCGGTGTCGATTACGTGAAAGCAAATACGCTGGTGCTCCAAGGCATCACCGTGTTCAAGCACCATTTTTAAGGTAATACTGCCTTTATTTGTAAACTTAACAGCATTAGTGAGTAAGTTGCTTAGTATTTGTTGCAAGCGTATTGAATCACCAATAAGTGCTGGGGTGATTAACGGGTCTACTTCAATATGAAAACTAAGCCCTTTATTTTGGCATAAAGGCGCTGTGAGACTCTCGCAAATATCAATTAATTCCACTAAGCAAAATGGCGACGCTTTAATTTGCGCTTGGGCACTTTCTATCCGAGCAAAATCGAGCATTCTGTTTAGCATTAGCAATAAGCTTTGCGCTGCGTTTTTAGCTTGTTTAGTTTGTGACAGCTGCTTATTCTTTAAGCCTTGCTCTTCAATCATATCTAACAACCCTAACACAGCATTAAGAGGGGTGCGGATCTCATGGCTTAAGTTTGCAATAAAACGACTTTTTGCGATTGTTGCCCGCTCTGCATCATGTTTTGCCTTAGTAAGAGCACTAACATCTTGAATATGAATAACATAGTAAGAAGGATCGCGGTTTTCATCCCACACCAGCGATACACTTAACTGTAACCAACTTGCTAGGCTACCCTGTGAGAGCGTTAAATGGTAAACCCGCTTTTTATCATCTAGCAAATGACATAGCGCCTTTTTTATCTCTTGCCACTGCGCCTCATCAAACAACATTTTGAGTGGCTCTCCAGTTAAAGTGCTTTGCTGTGAGAACAACTTACGAGCGGCTTTATTAACCTGTAATATGGTGTGATCAAGCGAGAGTAACAACACACTATTTGCTGCAAATTCTATCGCACTTCTAAATTTGGATTCTGATGCTTTTAATGCAGAGAGTGTTTGTTGCTGTTCGGTGATATCGCGACCAATCCCCATGGTACCCAGTAAGTGCTGATGCTCGTTATAAAAAGGGGCAATGGTTAGTTGGTACGATTTGTCACTGCTATCTATACGCTGCTCAATACTGTTCTTTGTTTGTAAAACCTGTTTTTCAAGCACACTTAACTGCAAATCATCGCTTTCTAAATCTTCAATACGTTTACCAACTAATACCGCTTGCTCTTTTCCTACATAGGCCTCAAAAGCTTTATTACACCCTAAAAAAGAGCCATCTATATTTTTAAAATAAATGAGATCCGGCACACTATTAAGCATGGTGTTTAATAGCGCTAAATGTCGCTCTTTTGCTTCGTAGCTACGTTTTAGTTTTTGTGATTGCAGCTGCAACTGTTCATCCAGCTCTTTATTAGCCTCTTGCAGTGACTCTACTAACTGCGCATTTTTATCAAACACGTACTTAACGCGAGAAAACCAAGGCTGCCAATTCAACGGAACTAAGTAATCTGAAAGCGCCGCTTTAGGCTCATCACTTTGCTCAAAATACTGCATTAAATGGGTCATTGGCCTAACAAATAAGCGCTGACTTAACCAAAAAAATACGGCAAACATTAAGCTTAAAAATAGCGTTAATAATACAAACTCTAAGAGGATTTCATATCTAATTGGCGTGTTTATATGAATCTGCGGTTCATAAAATGCGGCATGAATGGGCAAGTCCCCCATAGCTTGCATAAAAAAAAGTGCCTGCGTGTTATTTGCTAGATTCATTTTTTTATTATTATGAGCCAGATTAGGCCAATAATCCTTTAGTTCTGTAGCTTCATTAAGCGACTTAACGGAGCTTGCAATAACCTGATGCGATTGGTTCATAAATACATATTCACCTTCACTAGAGGCTACTTTTCTAAGCCAACTAGACATCGCCTTTAAGTCGTATATCAAAATAATATAGTCTGACGAATTAGGCTGTTTTTTACGGCCTATAGCAAAATACGCATTATCATGTACTTCTACAATGTCACTCGAGGTAAGCTGACCTGGTATAAAGGCGGGTTTAAAACGACCATCCAATATTTTATTTAGCATGGCACTTTGGCTTTTGTTACGCCTTACAACATACGCAAAACCCGAATCATCAACATAGGCAACGGCCGATAACGATTGCATAAGTGATAACGAGGTATTAAAAGTTGGGCTTAAGCTTGTAGCTTGCTGCCATTGAATCAACGCACGGTTAGAAAAAGCAAACTGCCCTTTTCCAACTATTTCGCCTTGGCGCTCGCTAAAGTGACGGTAGTAGTAATTGTCGTATTGATTAATACCTTCTAGTGAGCTTCGATCGAACTGCGCAACACTTGGCTGTTGATACGATATAAAAGCATTATCAAAAAAGTCTTCCACCGAGCTCATTATATGACTAACTTGAGCCGACACTTGTTTAAAATCGGCTTGGCGTTTTTCTATGGCGCGCTCAACCTTTATATTATACAAATGCAAACACAGTAAAAATGCCACGAATAGAGGAACAAATAACGCTACAAATAAAGAGCGGTAATAGTCTTTTAGAGGTAAAAATTTCAACGTTTTGCCTACGTTTTGGCCCGATAGTCAGCCACTAGACTAGCGAGCCAATTTGTTCTGTGCAAGTTATAAATTTTCTTCTGCAAAGGACGCTAACCGGCTGCGTACGACCCCGTTTAAATTAACAGTGGCACTGCCTTCAAAGTCTTTAAAACGCTCCACAATATAAGTCAGTCCCGAGGTAACAGGGGTCAAATAGTTGCTATCTATTTGCGCTAAATTACCGCTACAAATTAATTTTGTTCCCTCACCACATCGGGTAATAATGGTTTTGAGTTGAGATGCCGTTAAGTTTTGACTCTCATCCAAAATTACCACCGCATTTTGAATACTGCGCCCACGCATAAAGTTAACCGACTTAAACTGAACATTGGCTTTTTCCATTATGTAATTGCGACTCGAAATTGGGTTTTCATCTCCTTTATGTAGCACCTCTAGGGTATCGGTTATTGCCGCTAACCAAGGCGCCATTTTCTCTTCTTCGGTGCCAGGTAAAAAGCCAATAGACTCTGCTATTTCGGGGGTATTACGTGTTACTATGACCTTATCGTAAATACCACGCTCAATGACCATTTCCAGTGCGCTGGCCAGTGCCAATAATGTTTTACCGCATCCTGCTGGGCCAGTTAAGATAACCAGCTCAATACTAGGGTCTAATAAAGCATCAAGCGCCATACCTTGGTAAATATTTTTAGGTTTTACGCCCCACGCTTGCTGGTGCATTAACCGCTCAACACTAATATCTTTTAATTTAATACGTTCTTTATCGTAAGATTTGACCCGCGCAGCAAAGTGCTCGCTGCTATCAAGTATGTACTCATTGCAAAACACATCAGGAATGAGGCTTTTTGCCACATAATGAAATGTATCACGGCCGTGCTGCTGAGTTTCGCATTGTCCTACGTGCTGCCAAAAGTCGCCTTCTATTTTTTTATAGCCACTGGTTAAAAGCGCTATATCGTCAATGAGTTGATCGGTGCGGTAATCTTCTACATATTTAAGGCCTGCCCCTTTTGCTTTAAGGCGCATATTTATGTCTTTTGTTACCAATACAATTTTTGAATCGCTGTGCTGCTTTTGTAAATATACGGCACAGTTAATAATGCGGTGATCGTTTTCATCCCCCGGCAATCCAGAAATAGAATCTGCAAAAAGGTGGTCATTAACAATAATGAGTGTGCCCGTTGAATCAGCTTTTGCCTTTTTATTACTTGGCAGTGCCACACCCTGCAGCATTTGCTCTGGCGTGGCGTTTTTTAATACCTCATCTAGGCCGCGAATAGCCACTCGTGCATCACGACTGACGTCGTGTTTTCTATCTTTAATGTGGTCTAGCTCTTCTAAAACAGTCATTGGAATGACTACGTTGTGTTCTTGGAAAGACAAATAAGCGAGGGGTTCGTGGAGTAATACATTGGTGTCTAGCACATACATTTTACTTTCAAGGTTCGAAGCTTTTTCCATAGCACTTTCCTTACGTTTTATGATTTTTATGCTATACCAAATTAACTAAGTAAAACGGGGCTTTATTCAAACCTGCAATACTTAATTGCTAAGGCATAATTTAAGTTTAGTCTATTTGTCATAAAAGTCCGTTTTATTACACACACAATATAGTTTTAATTTACCTAAAAAAGAGCCATTTGTTAGCACTGTTAATGGGATTAATTCGCACTTATAAAATTAATTAAAAGTGAGCCAAATAGCGCCTTGCAGTGGTGTTATGTAACAGGTAACATAGCCGCCTTTTTCTTCATAGACGAGACATACATGAATTTTTCCTTAGGTCAGCGTTGGATTAGTGATACAGAGTCAGATTTAGGATTAGGCACCGTCGTTGCCATTGAGGGGCGCCAGGTCAGCATTTTATTTCCTGCCAGTGGTGAAAACCGTGTTTATTCTACAGCAGAAGCACCCGTTACCCGTGTGGCATTTAATCCAGGTGATGTGATCAAAAGCGTTGAAGAATGGGAATTAGAAGTAGAGTCTATAGAAGAGCAAGGTGAGCTAATTTGTTACGTGGGTACCCGCGTTGATACCGGCGAGCAAGCAAAGCTAAAAGAAACCTTTTTAGATCATTTCATCAAGTTTAATAAACCGCAAGATCGTTTATTTGCAGGCCAGGTAGATCGTTTTGATCGCTACACACTGCGTTACCAAACTTGGCAACACCAATTTGAACGCCAGCAATCCCCTATCAAGGGTTTAATTGGCCAGCGTGCTAACCTTATTCCGCATCAGCTTTACATTGCACAAGAAGTTGGTAAACGTTTTGCTCCACGTGTACTGCTTTCAGATGAAGTTGGCCTTGGTAAAACCATTGAAGCTGGCATGATATTGCACCAGCAAATAATTAGTGGGCGTGCTAGCCGTGTACTGATTGTGGTGCCAGAAAACCTACAGCACCAATGGTTGGTAGAAATGCTACGCCGCTTCAACTTACGTTTTTCTATTTTTGATGAAGAGCGTTGCGATGAAGCCTTTGCCGACTCGCCTAACGTATTTGATACTGAGCAACTGGTATTAACAAGCCTTGAGTTTTTAACCAAGAAAAAACGCTGGTTTGAACAGGCCACACTTGCCGATTGGGATTTACTCGTTGTTGATGAAGCGCATCACTTAAGTATTAACAACGCTAAGCCAAGCACTGAGTACCAGCGCATGGCAGAGCTAAGCCAAGATATTCCGGGGCTTATTTTATTAACAGCAACACCTGATCAGCTTGGTCATCGTAGCCACTTTGCTCGCTTACAATTACTCGACCCGGATAGATTTTACGACTACGACGTATTTAAAGAAGAAGAAGCTAACTATAAAGACGTAGCCGAAGCCGCAAATCAATTACTGCAAGAGCAAGTCCTTGATGATGCAGCCAAAGCGACTTTAATAGAGCTACTAAAAGAGACCGATATTACCGATGTGCTTGAAAAAGCGCAGCAAGGTGATTTACCGGCGCGTAAAGAAATACTTAACATGTTGCTTGATCGCCACGGCACAGGTCGCATTTTGTTTAGAAACAGCCGCAGCGGAATTGATGGCTACCCTAGTCGTAAATTACATGCTTACCCTATGGCACTGCCAAAGCAGTACAAAACAGCCATGTCGGTACTTGGCAGCATGAGCGGGATACAAAGTGCTGAACTAAGCGCACAACGCGCACTCTTCCCTGAGAAAATATTTCAAGAGTTTGAAGGTGAAAGCGCAAGCTGGGGCGCATTTGATCCACGTGTAGATTGGTTAATCGACACACTCAAAACCCTCAAACACGAAAAAGTACTGCTTATTTGTGCCAAAGCCGAAACCGCTATTAGCCTTGAGCAAATTTTGCGTGAGCGTGAAGCAATAAAAGCATCCGTGTTCCACGAGGGCATGTCGATTATAGAGCGTGACCGCGCAGCCGCCTTTTTTGCCGATGAGTACGACAATGCACAAATATTGCTGTGTTCAGAGATTGGCTCAGAAGGGCGTAACTTCCAGTTTTCGCATCACTTAGTGTTATTTGATTTACCACTCAACCCTGACCTACTAGAACAACGTATCGGCCGCTTAGACCGCATTGGACAAACAAAAGATGTAAATATTCACGTGCCGTATTTTGAAAACACCGCACAAGAAGTATTACTACGTTGGTACAACGAAGGCCTTGATGCGTTTGAAACCACATCAACCACTGGCCAGCTATTGTATAAAGAGTTTAGTGAAGACCTACTTGATTACATTGCTGCACATAATTGTGATGAAGAAGAGCTCGACCCTCTACTTGAGCAAGTAGCCAAGCAAAATGCCGTGCTACGCAAGCAAATGGAAAGTGGTCGAGACCGTTTATTGGAATTGCATTCATCAGGCCAAGGTGCTGCTGATTCATTGGTTGAAGACATTGAAGCACTTGATAACCAATTTGAACTGCCAAGTTATATGATCAATGTATTCGACACGTTTGGCGTAAACCAAGAAGATAAAGGCGAAAACACCATTATCTTAAAGCCTACAGAGCATATGCTAACGGCCTCTTTTCCAAGCTTGAAAGAAGATGGCATGACCGTTACCTTTGACCGCGATACCGCTCTATCGCAAGAAGACGTGCATTTTATTAGCTGGGATCACCCTATGGTGCAAGGCACCATGGACATGATTTGTGATGACGACTTTGGTAGTGCATCAGTTGCGCTACTTAAAAATAAAAAGTTACCACCGGGTACCTTTTTTGTTGAGCTAATTTTTGTGGCCGAAGCTATGGCACCAAAAGCCTTGCAAGTAGGTCGCTTTTTACCACCAACGCCTATTCGTATATTGCTTGATAAAGCCAGTAACAACCTAGGTGAAAATGTCGCATTTGATAGCTTTAATCAGCAACTTTCGGCCGTTGGCCGCCAAACCGCGAGTAAATTAGCAGGGGCTTTACAAGGTGCTGTTCATCCAATGATCAACACTGCAAAAGATATGGCGCAGCAACAGCTTGAGACTATTCGCAGTGCATCTCTTGAAAAAATGCAAAGCACCTTAGGTGAAGAACAAGCCCGCCTTGAAGCGCTTAAACAAATAAACCCAAATATTCGCCAAGAAGAAATTACCTTCTTCGATAAGCAGCGTAGCGAGCTAACAACGCATATCGAAAAAGCGCAGTTAAAGCTTGATGCAATACGGTTAATTGTAGTTTCACACTAATAATTAGTGAAAGTTAAAAAAGCGCGGTATTTTACCGCGCTTTTTTATGCATTAAAGCAACGTGCATCATATCTGTTGAGTGACTATGCATGTTTTTCTTGAGCCTTTGTCCTCGCTCCCCTAAAATAGCGCCCTGCAAAATTATAGAGGCCGGCCGTGTTAGTTAATTACAATCCCCCAATGAATCCGTATTTAACAATACTTTACCAAGATGACGACTTGCTTATTGTTAATAAGCCTAGTGAACTATTAACCGTCCCGGGTAAAGATCCAAAACATGCCGATAGCTTAATTAACCGTGTTAACCGTGTTTTCCCTACCGCTAAAATTGTGCACCGCTTAGATATGGCAACTTCTGGCATACTGTGTTTGGCCATGAATAAAGCAGCGCATAGGCATTTGAGTATGCAATTTCAAGAACGCGAAACAGCAAAGCGTTATATTGCGCGTGTTTATGGGCAGCTTGAAGAAGAAAATGGCTCTGTAGATTTACCGCTTATATGTGATTGGCCTAATCGCCCTAAACAAATGGTTGATCACCAAAACGGTAAACCCTCGCTCACACACTTTAAAGTGCTGGCGCAAGAAGAGCATGCAACGCGTGTAGAGCTTACGCCAATTACCGGTCGCTCACATCAATTACGTGTGCATATGCTAAGCCTTGGCCACCCAATTTTAGGCGATAGGCTCTATGCCCATAAAGAAGCCTTAGCTTTGGCGCCGCGTTTACAGTTGCATGCACAAATGTTGCAACTAAAACACCCAATGAGTGAGCGAGTACTTACATTTGAGGCAGAGCCTGATTTTTAATCGATAAAGCCCACAAGTTAGTATTAAACTTTTACCTTAACGCGCCGATACTTAGTTATTACTCTTGTTTTGGGCTTACTATGATATTTGCGCAGCTAATCAAAAAAACACTACAAAATGTATGCTGCTGCTCTGTGTTATGCTTAAGTGCATATGCCAGTGCTGCAGAGCATATAGCCCCACCTGCTTTATCAAGCATAGAAAATAGCGATATTCAACGCCTATTACCTAATGAAGAAATTAAACCCATATTAGCTGGTGATACAGAGTTTTTAAGTTTGTATAGCGAATACATGAGCCGCGATTTTAGAGGCATTGTATTACTCATTCCTGATTGGCATTCTACCCCCACCAGCAATACGGGCATGAGTTACCTGCGAAAAGAGCTTACTAATTTAGGTTATACAACCTACGCCATGACAGTGCCTGATATAGATTGGCAAGCAAGTGATATGGCGACTCCTACAGCAGCCCAATCAAATACACAAACAGATTCACAAGCGCAAAATGAAGAGCCCACGGATACAGCGCAAAGTAGCAACAATAATACAACCACTGCAGCTCAAGAGCCACACTTTGTTAATGCGACTGACTTGGTAAGCAGTGAAGTGTTAAGTAATTATAAAACTAATTTAATAATGCGCTACGAGGCGCTCTATCAAAACGCAATGAGCGTGCCAAATAATATTGTCGTCATCGCACAAGGTACCAGTGCTGGGCTTTTGTTAGAACACTATGCAGATTTTCCTGACTCGCGCATAGATGCATTTATAAGCTTAAGTAGCTATTTACCTAATACACAGCGCAATAAAGAATTGGCGCAAACTACCTCGCTGGTGACCCCTGCCTTGCTTGATATTTACTATGCAAACGACAATAACGATATACTTATGAGTTTAAAAAGCCGCCAGCGCTGGGTTAATCGTAACGCTAAATTTGATTACCGCCAGCGCCAGTTGTTTGGGCTGCGTGATGCACCAGAGCAGCATGCACGGTTAAGTAAAGTGATAGACGGTTTTTTACGCCGTCTTTTTTAAATACTCGTACGCTGCTTGAATATCTTGGCTTTTTTTAACTGCTACTTCCATCATGTGCTTAGGCAGCCCTTGAGAGACTAATTTATCAGGATGATGCTGCGCCATTAATTTACGGTACGCCACTTTAATATCTCGTTGCGTCGCGTCGCTACTTAACCCTAATAAAGCCAAGGCCTGGGAGCGGTTCATGCTGTTATTAGGGGGCACATGATGACCAGAACCTTCACGGTAACTGCTACTTTGACCTTGCTGCTGTCTGTGCTGCTGTTGCTGTTGTCTAAAACTAAATTCAGCTTGGTAGCGCTTAAGAATAAAAGCAAAATGGGTTTTAGAAATACCTAATTGCTTACTGACCTCTTGTAACAACTGCTTTTCTTGCTCTGCGAGTACGCCATCTGAAAACGCCATTTGAATTTGAATTTCTAAAAACAACTGCAGTAAGTCGTAACGTTTTGCAAAGCGTTCTTTAAAGTCGTGCACTGTTTCTTTAATCGAAAAATCGCTGTCTTTACCAGATTGAAAAGCATGCTGAGCTTCGCGGCGCTCATCGCCCTTTAAACCCATTTCGTCCATAAACATACTCGCCGCTTTAATATGGACTTCGCTTACGCGACCGTTCGACTTGGCAATATGCCCCATCACTGCAAAACAGCTTGAAAAGAATAATGCTTGGCGCTCGTTTACATCGTCTCCTTTAAATAGACCAGAAAAACCGCCCGCTTTATCAAAATCGTTTTTTAGGCTTTTATCAAATAAATGGCCGAGGTATAAACCTAAAATGGCACCAAAAATTTTGCCAAACATAAAGCCAAAACAAAAACCGAGTATTTTTCCCCACATCTAATTAACTGCCTCTATTAAAGTGTGTTTTGTATGCGCTCGTTGAGCTGAGCGAGTCGTTGTGGTGTGCCTATATCATCCCATTGGCCAATATAAAGCTCTGTTGAGATAACCTGCCGGGCGAGTTTTTCTCGTAATAGGGGCCCAAGGGGTCGTATGCCTGGCGCAAGCCCTTTAAAAAAGTCAGCCTGATACCGGCTAATACCCGAAAACGTATACTTTTGACTCTCAGGCGATAAGTGACTTAACGCAAAGTCCCCGCTTTCATTATGAGGTGGATTCTCTACTAACACTATGTGTGCTTCGCCACTATTTAAATGCAGTTGAGATAATGCACTTACATCGTAATCTGTATAAACATCGCCATTAATGACAATAAATTGTTCACCTAATAATGGTAGCGCCTGAATAATCCCACCAGCGGTTTCAAGGCCGCCCTCAGCCTCTTGGCTGTATTCAATGTTCACACCAAGCTCAGCGCCACTCTTAAAATAGCTTTTTATTTTATCCCCTTGCCAGGCAAGATTTATAACAATGTTGGTGATACCTGCGGCTTTTAGGTTATTGATATGGTGCTCTATCAGCGGTTTACCCGCTACTTTTAGCATAGGTTTAGGCATAGTTTGCGTAAGTGGCATCATTCGCTGACCGCGCCCAGCCGCTAAAATCATCGCTTTCATGAGCGCTCCTTTGCAAGTTTTAGTGTTACCTGCGGTATAACAGTACTGCTTACCCACTCACTTAGTGCTGCAAGTTCGGGATATGTAGCCGCCACATCGACAATATAATCCAAAGTTGGCAAAATATTATCAAGATAACCTGTTTTACCATCACGCAGGTAGAGCCTACAAAAAATTCCTGCAGCTTTAAGGTGGCGCTGAATACCGGTTAAATCAAACCACTGTTTAAATTCCTCAAAAGAAGCCGACGTTAAGCCCTGAGCTCTAAATTCGTCGTATCCATATTTAAGCAGTTGATTAAGCGCTGTATCTGGTAACTTAAAGTAACAGTCGCGCAGCAGTGATACTAAGTCATAGCACAGAGGGCCGCGCACGGCGTCTTGATAATCTATTATTGCCCAGTGCTCATTGCTATACATTATATTGCGGCTGTGATAATCACGATGAACTGTAACCTTAGGCTGCGCTAGCATAGCGTGCGTTAATAGCTCACAACTTTGCTGCCAAAGTGCTTGCTGCTCTAAATTTAATGTTAAGTCAATAAAATCAGTAATTAGCCATTGACTAAAAATACTCAGCTCTAGATGAATAAAGTCTTTGTTGTAATCTTGCATCGCCGTGGATGCAGGCGTTTTGGCCCAACTCGCCGCTAAACGTATTAATTGTTTGTAATATTCATCTCTGTTTGGCTCATCGAGTTTATCTGCTAAGTGTGTATTGCCTAAGTCACTTAACACAAAAAAGCCCTGCTCTTCATCGCTTGCTATTATTTCAGGCAATAAAAATCCGTTGTCGGTGAATACTTTATTTAAAGAGATATACGGTGCGTTATTAACTTTGTGTGGGTCAGAGTCCATGACAATAAATGCTTTTCCAGCACAGCTTAACCGATAATAACGGCGAAAGCTGGCATCCCCAGTAATGGCTACTAAGGAGTGTGGTTTAGCATCAAAGTAGGTATTAATAAAAAGTTGTAAATTATCAAAGCGTGTCATTATTTAGATATCTATTTTTGTAGGTCAGTTACTGTATTTGCCATTGTTTTCCTTTATTATGTCTAGCTAATAATAAACCATAGAGCATTAAGGTCGATAAATGAGCAAAACCTGGGGCATATTGATGCTAGGCGTAGTTAGCGCACCATCGCTTGCCGAAACTGAACTGACACACAATTTATGTGGCATTTCAATGCAAACCAGAGCTTGGCAACCTCTGCCCAACTTAGCGGTGGGAACAGTTGATATACAAGCTGATGATGTAGAGCTCCTAGGCACACAAAGCGCTGAATTTACCGGCAATGTTGATATTAACACCCTTGATATGAGTTTGTCCGCACAAACTGCGCTAATAGATAAACAACGCGGTTTACTTAATGCTACGGGCCCAATTATTTATCAAGACCGTGTAAGCAAAGTAAACAGCTCAGGTTTAAATGCAGATTTAAATAACTCACAAATAAGCCTATTGGGTGCCGATTACAGCCTAAGCGAGCAACAAGGCAAAGGTGGCGCCGAAAAACTCACTGTTGATGAGTCTGGCTTATTGTTAATGAATGCAAGCTTTACTACGTGTCCTAGCGATACACCGGTATGGGAAATAGAAGCCGACGAAATTAACCTCTCTCGCGAAGAAGGCTGGGGCGAAACCTACAATACTGTTTTACGCATTCTTGATACGCCCGTTTTATATTTACCTTACTTCACGTTTCCACTGGATGAACGACGTAAATCAGGCTTATTAACACCGAGTATTTCGAGCTCCGACCGTTACGGTCTTGAAACCGTTACCCCCTACTATTGGAATATTGCACCAAATTATGATGCCACTATTACGCCTCGCTATATGTCGCGTATTGGCTTACAACTGCAAACAGAATTTAGATACCTTAGCGAAAAACACGAAGGCTTAGTCGGTATTGAATATTTAGATAGCGATGATTCTGAGCCAAGCCTTGATGAGCGCTACATGTTTCACTGGCAGCAACAAAGTTATTTATCAGAAAATTGGCGTGCTAATGTCGATGTAACCAATGTTAGCGATGATAACTACATTACCGACTTAAACTCTAATTACGCAAATAAAACTGATACTCAGCTATATCGTACTGGCTCGGTTACTCACCTTGGCGAAACCTGGCGTACTGATATTAAATTTCAAAACTTTGAAGTGCTGGGCGATCACTTAGAATCGTATACTGCGGTTCCGCAAATAAGTTTTACGCAAACGGCTCCATGGCGCTTAGATAACTTTGATTTTAGTGTTTCTGGTGAGGTAAGCCATTTTACTAATGACTCATCTGAAGTTGCTATCGACAGCGCAACCCGTGTACACATAGAACCAAAAGCACGCTTTGATTATGCAACGCATGCGTGGTCATTTCTATCAGAAGTGAGCTTATTACAAACGAACTACAAGCAAAGTGGTAATTTAACAGGTACACAGTTTAGTGATAGCGTTTCACGTACCTTACCTAAAATACGCTTGTATTCGCAGCTTAATTTTGAACGCGACACCGCCTATTTTTTTGAAGAGGGCATTCAAACCCTAGAACCACAAATTCAGTATTTATATACACCAAATAAGGATCAATCTGAGATAGGCTTGTTTGACACTACTCGCTTACAAGATGACTTTTTTGGCTTGTTTAGAGATACGCGATTTTCGGGTGTAGACCGCATTGCAGCTGCAAACCAGTTTACACTAGGTGCTACAACGCGGTTATTTGATAAAAAACACGAAGAAGTATTTAACTTCAGTGCGGGCCAAATTTTTTATCTAAACGATTCAGCTAAACCCACCGAGCAAGGTTTAGACTCACAGACCAATTACAACGCGCTTTTTGCAGCGCAAACCATGCTACATTGGCACCGCCGTTGGTACTTATCAGCGGGTATGCAATACGACACCGATGGTAAGCAAATGATCCAGTCAAATGTCACGCTTGATTACAAAGGTGACAATAATGAGCTTGTTCAATTGAACCATCGCTATGCAAATGATGTCTCAGGAAATACAATCGAGCAAACGGGTGTATTTACAAGTATCCCAATCAGTGATCAGTGGCAGTTTATCGCAAGCTACCATAGGGATCTTGAAAATAATCGCAGCATCGAATTTTTAAGCGGATTACAGTATGAATCATGCTGTTGGGCAATCCAAATTACTGGCCATCGCCAGATTGAAACCGATTTAAATCAGTCTATCGGACAGCAGCAAGCTACGTTTGATTCTGGTATCAGTTTAAACTTTGTTCTCAAAGGACTGGGCAGTAAGAGCCGTTACGATGCTCAAAAATTATTACAACAAGGTATTTTTGGCTACCGTAGACCGTATTTTCTTAATAATTAAGGCAAACAAGCAATTAAGGTGATACTTTAAAACCTTAAAATGCAATACGCCTATTTAAAGCAGTACTATTAGAAGAGTAGTAAAAAGAATATGAATTTAAAAAAACTATTATCAACAGCTATTTTAAGCTTAAGCTTGTGCCATGGCGCATTTGCCGCCCCACAGGAAATCGACAAAGTAATTGGTGTTGTAAACCAAGGCGTAATTTTACAAAGTGAAGTAGACACCATTATTAATCGTGTTAAAAAACAAGCTGCAGAACAAGGCCAGCAACTTCCTAAAGACGAAACACTTCGTATACAAGCGGTTGAGCGCTTAGTTAACCAAACGCTAATGATGCAAATGGCAGAGCGTATGGGGCTTGAAATTTCAGACAGTCAGTTAGACCAAACTCTCGCTAATATGGCCAAAGATCAAGGTGGCAGTATTGCCGATCTGCGTAGAACAATTGAAGCGGCAGGTGAGAGTTTTCAAGCTTATCGTGAAGAAATTCGTAAAGAGATCACCACACAACAAGTGACGCGTGCAAATGTAGATCGCCGTATTTACATTAGCCAACAAGAAGTCGATAACCTATTAAAAATAATGGAAAGCCAGGGTCAAAACACTGAAGAGTATGATATTGGTCACATCCTTATTGATATTCCTAATGATGCTACACCCGATGAGATCACGAGTGCCAAAACCCGCGCCGACAAAGTAATTGAGTTATTGAACGACGGCCAAGAGTTTAAACGCATCGCGATTTCATCATCTGGCGGTTCTAAGGCACTTGAAGGTGGACAACTTGGTTATATGAGTATTAACGAAATGCCTTCGTTATTTGCTGAAGCTGTGAAAGGGCAAAAGAAAAATGCCATTATTGGCCCACTTCGCTCTGGAGCTGGCTTTCACATAATTAAGGTGCAAGATGTTCGTGGCCGCCAGGTGGTAGAAACCACCGAAGTTCGCTCACGCCATATTCTTATCAAGCCTTCAATTATTTTAAGTGAAGAAAAAGCACGCAGCATGCTTGCTGGGTTTGCCAAAGATCTTCGTGCAGGGGAAGCCGACTTTGCTGAACTTGCTAAAGAATACTCAGAAGATCCAGGTTCGGCTCTCAAAGGCGGCGAATATGATTGGACTGATCCTTCAACGTATGTACCTGCATTTAAAGATACGCTTTTATCGCTTGATAAAAACCAGATTAGTGAGCCATTCAGAACGCAGTTTGGTTGGCACATAGTACAACTTTTAGATAAGCGCGTAGCCGATAAAACGGAGCTGGCCAAACGCAACCGTGCGCACGGTATGCTGTTTAATCGTAAATTTAAAGAAGAAAGCTTTAACTGGCAGCAAGAAATGCGTGAGCAAGCCCATGTTGAAATCTTTCCTATAGACGAGTAATTATGACATTACGAATAGCAATTACCCCAGGTGAACCTGCGGGAGTTGGCCCTGACTTGCTGCTGCAACTTGCGCAGCAGCAATGGCAAGCTCAACTCGTCGTGATAGCCGATAAACAGTTATTAAAAGAACGTGCTAAACATTTAGGCCTTAATATTGAGCTTATTGATTTTGACGAAAATGCGCCTGCCGCGATTGCACCAGCAGGAAGTATTTATATTCATCAAGTTGATTTAGGTACCCCCGTTAAATTAGGCGAACTCGATGATTTAAACGGCCAATACGTACTAGATACCTTGCGCATCGCCAGCGAAAAAAATATGGACGGCACTTTTGATGCCGTTGTTACTGGCCCTGTCCATAAAGGGATTATTAATAAAGCTGGTATTTCGTTTAGTGGCCACACTGAGTACTTTGCTCAGCAGTCAGGCACCTCTGATGTAGTAATGATGCTAGCGACCGAAGGTCTACGTGTTGCCCTTGTAACAACGCATATTCCGCTAGCTTATGTATCGCGTGCAATTACCCAAGAACGGCTGACCAAAGTTATTGGTATTCTAAACCATGACTTACAAACTAAGTTTGGCATTGAGCAACCTAGAATTTTAGTATGTGGACTAAACCCTCATGCGGGGGAAGACGGTCATTTAGGCACTGAAGAAATAGAAACAATTTCGCCTACCCTCGAGCTTTTAAATAGCCAAGGCATGAATTTAATCGGCCCGCTTCCTGCCGATACACTATTTCAAGATAAATACCTATCACAAGCTGATGCAGTACTTGCTATGTATCACGATCAGGGATTACCTGTGCTAAAATACAAAGGATTTGGTAACTCGGTAAATATAACCTTAGGTTTACCATTCATCCGTACTTCGGTTGATCACGGTACTGCGCTTGACTTAGCTGGCACCGGTGACGCTGAAGTTGGCAGTTTTGAATTAGCGATCCGCGAAGCAATTAAGCTCGCCCATGAAAAAGCACAAAATTAATGACCGATAAAGTACATTTAGGACACCGCGCCCGTAAACGTTTTGGGCAAAACTTTTTATTTGATGAGTCTATCATTGATAAAATCGTCACGGCAATCGATCCTAAACCGCAAGACAATCTAGTAGAGATTGGCCCAGGTTTAGGTGCAATTACCGAACCTGTTGCCGATTTAAGCGGCCATTTAACCGTTGTTGAGCTAGATAAAGACTTAGCGCAACGTTTAATTGAGCACCCCTTTTTAGGTCCTAAGTTGAGCGTAAACCAAGGTGATGCAATGAAATTTGACTTTGCAAGCCTGGTACGCGATGACAAAAAGTTAAAAGTGTTTGGTAATCTGCCTTACAACATTTCTACGCCTTTGTTGTTTCACCTTTTTGAATTTGCCGACCATATTGAACACATGCATTTTATGCTGCAAAAAGAAGTTGTAAAACGTATGGTTGCAGGCCCAGGCAGCAAAACATTTGGCCGCTTAAGTGTGATGACACAATATTACTGTCATGCAATGCCCGTGGTTGAAGTACCACCAGAGTGTTTTAAGCCAGCACCTAAAGTAGACTCAGCGGTGATTCGCCTTATTCCTAAAAAGCCTGAGCAACGTACCGCTAAAAGCGTTAAAATTTTAAACACTGTCTGTTTAGAAGCATTTAATCAGCGCCGTAAAACCCTGCGTAACAGTTTAGGTAACTTACTCACCGCCGATGAGCTTGCAAGCATAGGTATTGATGCGAGCTTACGTGCTGAAAGCTTAACGTTACAACAATTTATTGATATAGCTAATTGGATTTATGACAACAAGCAGTAATATAGGCTCCCCTGTAAAAGTCTCGGTAGAAACATTTTATGTTGAAGGGCAATCTCAGCCAGAGCTAGAAAAATACGTTTTTGCCTATTCAGTAACAATTAAAAACCACAGCCTTTGCAGCGCCAAACTTTTGAGTCGTTATTGGTTAATTACTGATGCCAATGGCAAAGAGGTTGAAGTAGAGGGCGAAGGCGTTGTGGGCGAAACCCCCGTGATAGGTCCGGGCGAAACTTACAAATACACCAGCGGCGCAATATTAGATACACCGGTTGGCACAATGCAGGGACACTACACTCTGCGTAATGAGTTTGGCTCTGAGTTTGAAGCACCTATAGACGTATTTCGTTTAGCGTGCCCTAACATTTTACATTAGTAAAAGCGTTATGGCTGATTACGCAATAGGTGATCTACAAGGCTGCTTTACAGAGTTTAGCCGTTTGCTTAAGCGAGTTGATTTTAATCCAAGCAAAGATCACCTTTACCTAGTTGGCGATATCGTTGCACGTGGGCCTGATTCACTAGCCTGCCTAGATTACATCTATCGCCATCAAGATAGTATGACCATTACCCTAGGCAATCATGATTTACACATGATTGCCTGTCACTATCTTAATAAGCCAATTAATCCAAAAGACAAACTCGGCGCTATTTTTGATAGTAAAAAACTGCCAAGTTACATCACCTATTTGCAAACTCAACCGCTTGCACTTTATTTAGCACAGCACCAAAGCTTTATATCGCACGCTGGGCTAAACCCTAGCTGGTCTATAAAAAGTGCGCTTAAACACGCACAGTTTGCTAAGCGTTGTTATCAGTCGGCCAATGCTAAAGACTTTTTTGAAAAAATGTATCAGCCTCACCCTGACGTGTGGCATGACAAATTAAACGATTTTGATAAATTTAGGTACATTGTTAACTACTTTACCCGCATGCGCTTTTTAACAAGTAGTAATACGTTAGAACTTAGTGCAAAAGGCACAATTAACGACAGTAAATCATTAACACCTTGGTTTGCACACCCTAATATTAAATCATTAGAAAATAACCTGATTTTTGGCCATTGGGCGGCGCTAGAAGGTGTTACGCAACTTGATCACGTTCATGCTTTAGATACAGGGTGCGTGTGGGGCGGGTCGATGACACTAATGGATTTACAAACTCAGCATAAAATAGTAGAAAAATCGACGCTTTAATCTAAATAAACTGTAAAACCCCATCACATATGTTAAATTTAAATTAATAAAAATTAATTGCTTAACTTATTGGTTAAAAAGCCGATAAGATGTGATTGAAGTACTTTAATTGGAAATTCATATGAACCTAACAGTAAGCCAACGTATATGGTGTGGTTTTATCTTTATCACCTCATTGCTTATAATAATTGGTGGTAACTCCTTAATAAAAATAGCGAGCATTGATCGCTCCACCCAACAAGTAAACCAACTATCCCTCCCCGCTCTAAATAAAAGCGCCGAACTTCAGGCTGAATTTATTTTAATGAGTAAAGCAGCGCAAGCAAGTTTTTATACTACCTCAAGCACACAGCTAAGCCCGATAAAACAAAAAGTACTTGAGCAAAAAGCCAAATTCGATTCGCTTCATGCTGATCTGCAACGAGTGGTAAAAAACGACGCATCACTGAGTCAAAAAAGCCAAGCTGTAGAAAAAACTTACTTAAGCTTTTTAACAACAGTAGAAAATCTGCTAGCCGACAAAGATAAACAACTCGCGCTTAATAAGAGCCTAATAGCACAATTAGAAACAATAGAAATTGCAGCTGAAGATGCCAATTCTGTGGTGCTTGATATTACTGATATTGATAACTTTGAGCAAAATCACCCACGCGCTTATCAAGCTGCCAATAGCTTAGAAAACAATTTTATCTCGGTGGTAAGTAACAGTACCGATATGCTCACTGTTAAAACAACAAACACTTTAGATATTGTTAAAAATGAACAAGCTTACTACCTGGATGAGGTAATTCGGACCTTAGCTTTAATCAAACCTGCTATAGAGCAAAATAACAACGACCTATATAACGATTTACAAGAATATGTTGATACACTGATAGAAAATATCAACGGCAATAATAGCCTAGCAGCCAACAAGCAGCGCCTAATTGATGCCATAGCGCTTACTGAAAAAGAACTGGCCCAGTCAGAGCAAGCCACGAGTATGGCGCTGTCGCAAATTGATGATTTAGTAACGCAAGCAAGCACTGTGGCTTTTAAGTTACAAGAAGGTGTACGCGAGGATGTAGACTCTGCGACACTGTGGACATGGGCAGGCATGATCATCGCAACATTAATAGCAATTGCTATCGCGATTCTTACTGTTAATAGAATTACTAAACCACTGGCTGAGGTTAATCGTGTTTTAGATATAGTAGCCAGTGGCGATATGACCCAGCGCTTAGATGACTCTGCAAAAGACGAATTTGGTGAGCTATCAAAAAGCTGTAATACGTTAATTGATAGCCTACGAAGCTTAATTAAGGGTATTATTTCACGCTCAACTCAATTAGCAGCGGCCTCTGAAGAAACGTCTGCGATTACAAGCGAATCAAGCCAAGCGATACGCAACCAACAAGCGCAAGTAGAGCAAGCGGCTACAGCCACTACAGAAATGAGCAGTACCTCGCAAACAGTTAGCAATAGCGCCCAACAAGCACTTAGTGAAATTAAAAATGCCGATAAAGAAGCTGAGCGTGTTAAAGGGATATCTCATCAAAATAAAGAAACTATTGAACAGCTTGCCCGTGAAGTTGATGATGCTGCTAGTGTTATTAATAAGTTACACCAAGATAGCGCTTCTATAGGAAGCATTTTAGATGTTATTCGTGGCATAGCTGAGCAAACGAACTTACTTGCACTAAATGCTGCCATTGAGGCGGCGCGTGCTGGCGAATACGGCCGTGGCTTTGCGGTAGTAGCGGACGAGGTACGTTCACTGGCTAGTAAAACACAAGAGTCGACACAAGAAATACAGTCTATGATTGAATCGCTGCAAAGCGGTGCTGAGGCGGCTGTAACAGCCATGGATAAAGGTAAACAGCAAGCGGTATCATGTGTTGAGCAAAGCGATCAAGCTAGCAGTGCATTAGATTCGATAACGCTTGCTGTATCGCAAGCTCACGACGTAAGCGAAGAGATTTCTACCGCAGCGCAAGAGCAGCAACAAGTCTCACAAGAAATTAGTGAGCGCTTAGAGTCAATTGTGACTATTGCAGAGCAAACCGCTGAAGGTGCGAATCAAACGAATATTTCTAGCTCCGAAGTTGCAAAACTAGCGGAAGAGCTCAGAATTTCGGTAGAAAATTTTAAGGTATAACCCTAATTGATTTAAATAGTGAGCCTTTATAGGGACTAAATTAAAGTACTAAAAAACCCGGCACAGTTATACTGTGCCGGGTTTTTACTTACTGTAGTATTTACCTAGCTGAGCGCTGACGATTAGCCCCCACCTTAGGCTTTGTATTCGCCTTTTTAAATTGGTTAAACCCAGTGTGGCGCGTTAGAGCTGGACGCCCTCCTTTGCCTTTGCCGCTGCCTTTTAGAGCTTTTTCATTGCGACCTTCTTCGGGCACTAAACAATTAGGGCCTTTACCAATTAAATTAGCTTTACCCATGCTGCGCAGGGCTTCACGGATCATTGGCCAACCTGAAGGATCGTGATAGCGCAAAATAGCCTTATGTAAACGACGTTGGCGCGCCCCTTTTGGCACAGCAACGTGTTCTTTATTATTTTTAATATTACGCAACGAATTCATTTCTGTATGGTAAATAGTGGTTGCATTAGCCATAGGTGACGGGTAAAAGTTTTGTACTTGGTCTAACTTAAAGTCGTTAGATTTAAGCCACAGCGCCATGTTTACCATATCTTCGTCTTTGGTACCTGGGTGCGCTGAAATAAAGTAAGGTATTAAGTACTGCTTTTTACCGGCCTCTTTTGAGTACTTATCAAATAACTCTTTGAATTGATCATATGCCCCCATCCCCGGTTTCATCATTTTAGATAAAGGGCCCTCTTCAGTATGTTCAGGCGCAATTTTTAAATAGCCACCCACATGATGTGTGACCAATTCTTTTACATAGCGAGGATCTTGTACAGCTAAATCGTAACGTACACCAGAAGCAATTAAGATCTTTTTAATGCCTTTAACTTCACGTGCTTTTTTGTATAAATCAATTGTTGGCGTGTGGTCTGTATCCATGTGCTTACAAATATCTGGGTACACACACGATAAACGCCTACATGTACTCTCTGCTTTTTTACTTGTACAACGCAGTTTATACATATTTGCAGTTGGGCCGCCTAAATCAGAAATAACTCCCGTGAAACCAGGCACTTTATCTCTAATTTGCTCGATCTCATCAATGATCGACTCTTGCGAGCGACTTTGAATAATTCGCCCTTCGTGCTCAGTAATAGAGCAGAATGAGCAACCGCCAAAGCAGCCACGCATAATATTAACTGACGTTTTGATCATATCGTAAGCAGGGATTTTAGCATCCCCATAGCTAGGATGAGGTATACGCTGATAAGGCAAGCCAAATACGTCATCCATTTCATGGGTTTCAAGCGGAAATGCTGGCGGATTTACCCAAATAGAGCGATCGCCATGACGCTGAAATAACGCACGAGCACAACCTGGGTTTGTTTCTTGGTGCAAAATTCGAGATGCGTGGGCGTACAAAGGCTTATTAACACTTACTTGCTCAAATGCAGGGAGTTTAACGTAAGTTTTTTCCCACGGCTTAGGGCGTGCCGGCTGAATAGTTATCGGTTTTGCAGCTTCTGCTTTTAAATCAATACCTGCTTTTTTAAATTCTGACTTGCTGCAGCCTACATCATCTGCGCCATAAGGGTTTGGTATAGGATCTATTTTACCTATTTTATCTATTGCTGTTGAATCACTACCACGCCAACCTGGGATTGGCTCTTTACGGATCACCGCTGTACCACGAATGTCCTGAATAGTGTCTATGGTTTCACCAGCAGCTATACGATGGGCTACTTCCACCAGCGGACGCTCAGCATTACCGTATATGAGAAGATCAGCTTTAGCGTCAAATAAAATACTGCGGCGTACTTTTTCTTGCCAGTAGTCGTAGTGAGCAATACGGCGCAAGCTTGCTTCAATACCACCAATAACAATAGGCACCCCCTTATAGGCTTCACGTAAACGCTGAGAATAAATCATCACCGCACGATCAGGGCGCTTTCCACCCACATTACCTGGGGTGTAGGCATCATCGTGACGCATTCGTTTTTCTGCCGTATAGCGATTGATCATCGAATCCATATTACCGGCGGTTACACCAAAAAATAAGTTTGGTTCACCAAGGGCCATAAAAGCCTCTTTTGAGTGCCAATCTGGCTGAGCAATTATCCCCACTCTAAAGCCTTGCGCTTCAAGTACACGGCCAATAACTGCCATACCAAAACTAGGATGATCAACATAGGCATCGCCGCTAATTATGATAATGTCGCAGCTATCCCAGCCAAGGGCATCCATTTCTTCGCGAGTGGTAGGTAAAAATGGGGCGGTGCCATAGCATTCTGCCCAATATTTGGGGTACGAAAATAGCGCGCGTTCAGCTTTAAGGGAGCTCATAGTGTTGGCCATTAAATAACAAAAGGCGCGAATTATATCCTAATACAGTGCTTATTTATACAACATTGCTAGAGATATCGCGCCTTACTAATATAGGCTATTTATACTAGGTTTCTTTATTTCGCTCTTTAATGAACGCTAACAGCTCGTGTTCAGGCATTGGCTTTGCGTACATAAAGCCTTGCACTTCATCACAACCTAACTTTCTTAAAAACTCTGCTTGTTGCTGTGTTTCTACACCTTCAGCAATCGTTTTTAATCCAAGCTTAGCACCAAGCGACACAACCAAAGCAGCAATAGCGCCAGTATCGTTATCGGGTAAATCTTTTACAAATGCACGGTCTATTTTTAGCCTATCAAGCGGTAAACTTTGCAAATAACTTAACGAAGAAAAACCTGTTCCAAAATCATCTATCGCTACCTCTACACCTAATGCCTTTAAGTCTTTTAAAGTATTTATAACCGTTTCTAGCTCATCCATGACCACGCTTTCAGTCACTTCTAGTTCAATATTACAGGGTTTAACGCCGTATTTTTCTAATGTATTTTTTACTGTTTGTGCATAGCCCTTTACTTTAAACTGAGGAACAGACACATTAACCGCTATACATATTTCTTCGCCTAGTGCTTCTAGGCGTTTTTGCTGCTGGCACGCCTGTTCTAGCACCCACTGGCCAATATCGACAATAAGCCCAGCATCTTCAGCTAAAGGTACAAAAACAGCGGGAGATATGAAACCACCATCCTCTGATGGCCAACGTAATAAAGCCTCACAACCAATTAGTGATAAGTCATCAAGTGCAAGTTGCGGCTGATACCAAACCTCTAACTTTTCGCGTGCAAAATCATGACGTAGCTGCCTAATTATACCCAGACGCCAAGCCATTTTATCTTGCATATCAACATCGTAATAAACTCCTTCTTTGCATTTGAGCTTTTTTGCTTGGTTTAACGCGATATAAGCCACTTTTAGCGTATCCAATCCGGTGCTTTGAAAGTCTTGCTGCTGGCATAAACCAATTCTAAAATCGATAGGTAAAATATGCTCACCCGCATTAAAAGAGACATTTAACACATTATTGAGCTGCTCTAAGTCAAATTCAGTTTGACGAACAATAAACCCAAATACATCCGCACCTATGCGAGATAATAGTTTTGCGTCGGGGTAGGCATCTTTAAGTCTTTTTACAATTTCAACAAGTAAGTAATTACCAATTTCTTGCCCTAAGCCATTATTAATATCTGCAAATCCAATCACATCAATTAATACAAATACATAATCATTCACATGGGGTTTTTGGTAGCGCTCGACTCGCTCTATAAAATTAGTTCGGTTAGAAATACCTGTCAGTACATCTTTATAGGCTGCATCTCTTAGCTTCACAAACAGCCTTACGTTATCAAGAGCAACACTCACGTTTGTAAGAAAAATCTCTGCAAATTGCAATTGTGCATCACTCGGTTTGTACTCACACTCTAAATAAATAGCAGCTTGACGGTGCTTACTTTTTACAATAAAGGTTGCACTTGTGTCGGATTGAGTATGCTTTGCTGTTTCAAAACACTGTTCCACTTGCTCAAATGCAACACTGTCTACATTAACAAGCTTTTCGCCAAAATAGCTTTCGTAATGACCACTCCCACCAAGCACCTGTATGTGATTTTCGCCATCTAGTTTGCTACACACCAACCCAACTTGTTGGCACTCTAAAATAATACCTAAGTGTTTTATAATTTCTTTGCATAGTACTTTAATATCGGTCAGCCCTAAAATAGACTTTGATGCCGAAACAATAGTGTTCATCGCATCGCTTTGATACTCAAGTTTACACACTTGTTCGTACGAGCGTATTGCTGTAATTAGCGATGTTACAAGCTTTGAACGGGTTAACTCTGTTTTTGTTTTGTAATCATTAATATCGTATTCGCGAATAACTTTTTCTTCAGGTGTGTTGCCCGCTTGACCTGTACGTAGAATAATTCTGACATGTTGATTATTAAGCTCTTCACGCACACGCTTAACTACGCGTAAACCTGCATCATCAGACTCCATAACCACATCTAAAAATATAACAGATATAGTTTTATTATTTTTAAGTATCTCAATTGCCTCCTCACCTGAGTAGGCATCATGAAAACGTAGCCCCGCCCCCCAAAATTCAACTCCCGATAATGCAAGCTTAGTGACTGAGTGTATTTCGGGATCGTCATCAACAATGAGAACATCCCAAAAATCAGTTAAGTCTTGAGACGTCTCTTCTTCATTGTCTGGCGCTAAAAATAAAAAATCGCTTTGTTCTGACGACATTACCTTCCCTTTATCAGTTTTAATGCATAAATAAACTTTTACCTATAGGCTAAAAATATATTTTTGGTTTATAGGCTAATTCATACTATAGTCGATTAATAAAAAGTTGTTATATTTCAAATCGAAAAAATCGCAAAGGTGTACCTATTAAATTTTTTAAAACGCTTATAAAAACGCTTCTATTATTAATTTTAGTGGCTATCTTAATAGGTTTAACATTGCCACAAAATTACAGCATTACTAAAAGCATACGGGTAAATGCCAGCATATCGACTGTAAAATCGCTCGTATCTGATTTTGGCCTTTGGCATACATGGTCGCCTTGGAGCAAAGTAGACCCCTCTATTACATTTTCTCTTGGCGAGCCAAGCACAGGGATCGGTGCACATCAGTCATGGCAAAGTGATTGGGGGTATGGAGAGATGACTATCACGTCGCTTTCACAAAATAAAATGGTTTTCAATGCGCTTTTTAAGAATGAGCATATTATTGAAGGTGAAATCACATTCACCCAGGTAGAAGGCATGGTAAATGTAACCTGTAATATTAATGGCCAAACTAATACCCCACTAATTTCGGGTTACCTCTCAATTTTTAATGAATATATATTAAATAATACGATTTCACTTGGCTTAAATAATTTACAAACCGTGGCGCAACTACGCGACCAAAAAACACAGCTGGATCAAAATGACAGTCAAATCAGCACAAGCGAGAATTAATCTTGCCAATATCATTGAGTCTTTACTTGGCTACCCCGTAAAAAAAATAACTACAAATGCTGGGCAACCAAGTACAGATCAAAGCTACGGTGCAAAGGGAGAACTTAACCCGCTGTACCACATAAATAGCGATAACCCTATTTTAGCACGCGCCCAGAAGCGCCAAGATTTACTACTTATAAAACAGCAGCAAAACATAGAAACCATTTTAGCTAAGGCTATGGGGTTTTGCCCAGACGTGGCAAGTAATAAGCAGCCAGATGCCGACTGGGTAGAGCGCTTTATTGCGCTATGTGAAGACACCTCTAATGAGTCTATGCAAACACTGTGGGCTAAAATTTTAACCGGCGAGACACTCAACCCCGGTACATTTTCTATTAAAAGCTTACAAACACTTAAACATATGACCCAACGCGAAGCCGATGCATTACAAAAATGTGTATCGCTGAGCAGTTACAATGCAAAGGACGATAGCCACTTTATTTTATTAGGGTTTTATAAAAAGCCTTCGCTTTTTGATTTACTACGAAAAGGCAACAAGGTGTCGTTAAATTTAGGAAAAACAGGGATCGGCTTTCCTGATATTTTAACCCTAATGGATCTTAATTTACTCTATAGAAAAGAGATTGAGTCAGCAGTTTTAAAGGCAGGCCAAGAGCTAACACTCTCATTCTTATCACAAAAGGTAACACTAAAAGCTAAAAGCAGTGACTTGGTATTGAGTTATTACAAGTTTACCCAAACCGGAGATGAGCTCTCTAAACTCATTAATTACCCAGTAAATAAAGTATACAAGCAGTTGATTAATAATGCATTGGAGGGAGAGTTTGAATTAGCGTGGCATACTAATAAGTAATACACCACGCTATTTAGTTCACTTGTTAAAAGTGGACTTGAATACCTGCAAATGGGCCTGATGCGTCAATATCGGTATTAATATCATCAACATCATCAAGCTCAAGCGTCATGGAGCGGTAACCGGCTTTAACAGCTACATCAACCGCTAGGTTATCAATCAGTTCCCACGCAACACCTACTTGGTAATCTTGTACTTTGCTATCGTCGATGGCTAAAAAGCTGCCTTCAAAAAATACACTTAAACCCGTAAATGGTAAGCCTGCTTCAGCGCGGCCGTATGCCAGCGGTACAAAACCTGACAAATCAACAGTTTCGGTTTGAATTAAATCTTCATCTCTATCGTAGCTAACTGTAATCTCACCATCGAACTGCTTAGCATTTAAGCCTAAATCAATTGAAATTAAATCGTTATCAAAAATTTCGTAATAAAGAATGTAATCAATATGCGTTAAGTCACTAAGGGTATCTACTTTTCTACCCACTGCATAGTCTGAGCCATTAAAGCTAAACGTGTCGGTCAGGGTTGCTGAGCCATTAAGCTCAAGCTCGGTGTATTTAAGCTTTAAGTTAGGAACTAATGGCACTGGGTGTTCAAGTGCCGCATAGTAGCTAATAAAGGTTTCGTCTTCAAAATTAAAATCTTGTGGGGCATTACTTTTGTAAGAAAACTGACCGTCATTATCTGACTGCCAGCCATCTACACCTACATATAATCCTAATACAGTGTCTGCCTGTGCTGCTGGGGCTAAACATGCCATTGAAAGGGCAGCTGCTAAACAATACTTTTTCATTTTTTATCCTTGAGCTAGTAGTTCGCTAAGTTCGATTAAAGCCGCGTTGGCTCTTGAAATATAATTTGCCATTACTAAAGAATGATTTGCCACAAAGCCAAAACCATTCCCGTTTAATATCATTGGGCTCCACACTGTTTCTTGTGTTGCTTCAAGCTCACGTATAATTTGTTGTAAGCTCACACGTGCATTTTTCTTTTCAAGTACATCAGCAAAGTCGTATTCCACCGCCTGTAAAAAGTGTAATAACGCCCATGTTGCTCCGCGCGACTCATAAAATACATCGTCAATTTCCCACCACGATGTTCTTACCTGCTGCTGAAGAGGTGAATAAGTGGCTTGCGTATTTGATGAGTTACCGGCTAAATCGGTATTTACTTTGTCTTGACCAACACTTGCACTTAAACGCTGGCTTAAGCTGCCTAAACGTTTTTCTGCTTCTTTTAACCAACTACGTAGGTTATCTGCACGCGAATAAAATTGACTGTCGCGCTCATGATCATTTGCAATTTGTGAACGGTATACAATTAAATATTCAATGCCTTTTTGGTACTCACCTTCAGCACTTGGCCACGCCCATGCTTCAGAGCTAATATTAAATTGTGGCTGCGCTTTTTTTAGTGCTTCATGTTCAGTAGATTGTGATTGTGAGCGGCTAAAATCTTTACGCATAGAAAGCGCTAAATCACGTACCATTTCAAGGGCACCGTATTCCCATGCGGGCATGTCATCCATAATTACACTTGGCGGCATGACATCATTTGATAAATACCCACCTTGTTTATCAAGTAAAGTACTTGCCACAGTAATAAGCGTGGATGTAGTCGTATAGCCTGTTACCACCTTTTCATTACGAGCTTGTGCGACCTCTTTTGCGTTTTCAACAACATCAAAGCGTGCAGGCTCAATGCTCCAATAAACTGCAATAGCGTAAAAAATAATAAGCAATACAATTAATGCACTAACTATTTTTCCTTTATGTTGCGACATTTATCCTCCTAGTGATGAGCGTGTTGTTTTTTTGATGGCTTTGAATGCTCTGCTTGTGCCTCAAGCGACACCACCTGAGCATTAGTAAACAAGCGGTTACCGTCACTAAAATATAGCGTGAGTTTACGTTCTTGCCCTACTTTTAATGGTTCTTGTGGATCAAATACCATTAAATGATAACCACCGGGCTCAAAACTCAGGCTTTCATGGCCTTTAATTGTAACCGACTTAACCTGTTGCATTTTCATCATACCGTTAACATGGGTATGCTCATGTATTTCTACACGGCCTAGGCCTTCAATAGTGGCTTTAGTCAATGTAGCTGCTCCGCCACCATGATTAGAAAGTGTAAAATAACCTGCACTCGATTTGCTGAGCGGTAAAAACGCCCTTACTTGTGCATGGCTTACTTCAAGCTTAGGTTCATTTATGTCATGGCTGTGCCCTGCATGCGCTGCAACCGATGACGAAAACACATTAAACATTAACGCTGAGGCCATAAAAAAACACAGCTTCATCATCGCTTAATTCCTTGTAAAAATATAAAATTTCACTTTAAATTTAACATAGTTAACCAATAATAGTCAGTTAAATTAAGGCTTAAGAGGTTACTTTTTTGTTATCGAGCACCAACCAGCACAATACCGCTACAAATAATAATGGCCATGCAATCATCACCGAGCCAAATAATAGCGCTAAAACGGTTCCAACTAAGGCAACAATCCCAGCTCCTAACAAGCCCATGGTCACTAAAGTAACTACGGCGACAACGGCAATAATAGCAACCAGTACGCCAGCCAGCTCTAACCCTACCCAGCTCATATCGGCAATCCACAACGGGAACTGCCATGAATCAAAATGCATTAGCGACACCGCATCAGTAAAAAGCAACACATAGATGAGAACACATATTGCTAAGGCTTTCATACTCTTCTCCTAGTACCTACGTTCTTCAAGGCAATAATGTGCAATTAAATAAGCAAGCGCCACCGCAAATGGAAAGCTGATAAATAATAAAATGGTCACTAAGCGCGTTGACCACACTGGAAAGTCAAGGCGGTGTGCAAGGCCGCTACATACACCCGATATTTTTTTATCAAGTGAATCTTTGTACCAACCGCGCTGTGTTTTAAAGTTACCCATATCCAACTCCTTAAGCGCTTGGCGCTGTTGTATTAATGTTGTTGTGTTTAACACTGGCTTTTAAACGAGCGAGCTCTGCCTCAATTTTTTCATTTTTGACCAAAGACTCAATTTGCTCAGCGGTAGATTGCGCCGTGTTAGTTAGCTCATAAGCATCAACCTGTGCTTCTATGCCTTCTACTTTTTGCTCTATCATTTCAAAGCGAGACAAGGTATTAGCAACTTTGTCGCTTTGTAATTGCATATTCACTTTTCCCCGTGCCACCACAAGATCGTGACGTTTCATTAATTGAGCTTGCTTTGCTTTAGCTTGCGCCATTTTTTGCTGTAAACGCTCACAATCTGCCGTGATTTTCTCTATCGAAGCTTTAAGTGCACCTAATTGCGTATTTTTCTGTGTAATTTGTTCATCTACTCGCTGTTTTTCTACTAACGCAGACTTGGCTAAATCATCACGGTTTTTAGCCACTGCAAGCTCTGCTTTTGTTTGCCACAAAGTTAAGTCTTTTTGTTTCTGTGCAATTTGGCGCTTAAGCGTTTTTTCTTCGCAAAGTAAGGTAGCAGCCGTGCTTCTGCACTCGTTAAGTGCCTCTTGCATTTCGCTTAGCATAAGATTGAGGAGTTTTTCTGGGTCTTCGGCTTTATCCAGCATGGCTGCAATATTAGATTTGATAACGTCATTTACGCGATTAAATACACTCATTGTTTTGTCCTGTTGTTTTAATTAATAACAACCAGAAGATTCCAAGAGTTATGCCAAACAGTAAAAAACAGAATATTAAATATCAAAAACAGTCAGTTACATTTAAAAACCGTAACTTTAAGTGACCAGAAGCTGAACATAAATAGGTGTAATTAACTAAATTTTTGATCTTTTGACTAAATTTTAGGCTCAAAAAAAGCCACTAAAAAGTGGCTTAATTAAGATCTATACAGCTTAAATTTATTCGGGCACAAAACTCAAGGCTTTATCCATTACCGACAAATCAGCCTGTTTACCGTGGCCATTTTCTGAAAGGTGTCGTCTAAACCCACGCGCCCCAGGTTGCCCCTGAAAAATACCCAACATATGGCGTGCTATATGCCAAAAGTTAGCACCTAAACGCATTTCTTCTTCTATGTAATCATACATAGCACGCACCACATCGTGGCGAGTCTGGGTATTAGCCGCCTCACCGTAAATTTTTTCATCCACTTCATTAAGCATAAATGGATTACTATATGCTTCGCGACCAATCATAACGCCGTCAATATGCGCTAAATGCGCAAGGCTCTCTTCAATAGTTTTAACACCACCGTTAATGCTTAAATCGAGCTGTGGGTAGTCTTTTTTAAGTTGATAAACGCGAGGATAATCAAGCGGCGGTACTTCACGGTTTTCTTTAGGGCTTAGGCCATTTAGCCATGCTTTACGGGCATGTATAATAAAATCATCACAACCAACTTTGTGACTAGCTTCAATTAACGCACATAAAAACTCGTACGAGTCTTGCTCATCAATACCAATGCGCGTTTTTACAGTAACCGGAATATTTACTTCGCTTTTCATTGCCGCAACGCACTGCGCAACTAGTTCAGGCTCTGCCATAAGGCATGCACCAAAACGCCCGTTTTGCACTCTATCTGATGGGCAGCCAACATTTAGATTAATTTCATCGTAGCCACGCTCGCCGGCAAGCTTAGCGCATTTTGCAAGCGCCTCTGGGTCAGAGCCTCCAAGTTGCAAAGCTACAGGCCCTTCATGCTGATTAAAGTGTAAATAATCGCCGCGACCAAATAAAATAGCCCCTGTGGTGATCATCTCAGTGTACAGTACAGCGTGCTTACTCATTTTACGATGAAAAGTGCGGCAATGGCGATCAGTCCAATCTAGCATGGGGGCAACGGAAAAGCGTCTGTTTAACGTTGGGTTATCTAATGTGCGTTCTTGCAAAGTAAAAGCCTCGGGGATTATAAGGTAAATGCGCCCATAAAAAGGCGCTGTATTTTACACAAAAGCCTAATTAGCATCAATGTTAGCTGTATATTTGTAAACCAAAATAATGCGCTATACCGTTAAGTATATTTGTAACGGCGACTGAGCTTAAAATTAACCCCATGATTCGACTTATAATGCTTGCGCCACTGTCGCCAATTAACTTATGCACATGATTTGCTAATAATAACAACACAAGTACAACAACCAGTACAAGTATCATCATTGATGAAGTAGTTACTTGCTCAACCCACGTATACTCTTCATTACGGGTCATAAGTACCGCCCCCAGCATTGCACCAGGGCTTGCAATAGAGGGAATGGCCAGCGGAAAAATAGCGGTTTCTGTGCTGTCGCGTACACTTTTAATTTCAGACTCAGGTTTACTTTCACCAAAAATCATAGAAAGCGCAAAGATAAGTAAAACAATCCCGCCAGCTATTTGAAACGCCGACAGCGGTATTTCAATTGCATTTAGTAGCTGCTCACCAGCAATCACAAAAAAGAGTAAAACCAAAGCCGATACACCCACCGCTTTAAATACGACTTTTCGTTTAAACTTTTCATCCTCCCCACGGGTCACAGCTATAAATACAGGCACCGTACCTATAGGGTCTATTACCGCAAAAAAGAAAATAAATATGGCTATTAATTCATGCATTAATTGGGTTCCTAGATAAAAAGTGTTTAATAAAAACGCTGCAAGTACAACACAGTATGTTAGTATATCACGGTAGCGTAAGGATAAGAGAATGATGAATATAGAATCACTCGTAAGTAAAGCAAAACAAGTTTGTGATAACCGCGGTGCGCGTTTTACGCCCATCCGTGAAAAGGTATTTCGCCTGCTAGCCAGCGCGCAAGGCGGTGTAGGAGCTTACGATTTACTTGAGCAATTAAAATTAACAGAGTCAGGCGCAAAACCTGCAACAATTTACCGTGCGCTCGACTTTTTATCTGAGCTGGGATTTATTCACAAAATAGAAAGTGCCAATGCATTTATGCTGTGCCATCATTTTGATCATATTCACCCTGTGCAGCTATTAATTTGTGATACGTGTGGCTTTGTAAAAGAGCTACATTCTACTGTTATTTCTCATGAGCTGAACAGCTTGGCTGCAGAAAGTGGCTTTGTTGTATCAGGGCAAACAATTGAAGCACACGGTAAGTGTGAGTCTTGTAGAAGCTAAAGCCAAAGTTTGTTTTAAAGCTATACTCATATTTAGATAGCCAATTTAGCACCAATTTTAAGAGTACCTAGTATGAATGTTGAGTTCATTAATCCATTTTTATCATCTTTGATCAATGTGTTATCCACAATGGCACAAACTCAATTAAAACCTGGTAAGCCGCGTAC